>Ga0208493_10017_pt1 | contig 242928 bp, 228 predicted proteins | sample AntDryMetagUQ493_FD_188088 | JGI IMG/M metagenome (GOLD analysis project Ga0208493, IMG submission 188088) | Polar desert microbial communities from Antarctic Dry Valleys - UQ493 (SPAdes) | ecosystem: Environmental > Terrestrial > Soil > Desert | place: Antarctic Dry Valleys | collected 2008-12-31 | reverse complement strand
GGCCCTCCACGGATCGTCCATCCGCGTCAGAGCCTGAGCCTCGTTCCTGATCATCTCGACCTCCTCGCTCATCGAGGGGGTCAGATCCTCATGGCGTCAGGGGGTCAGTTTGCCGTGTCGCCTGACACCGTATATTGCGCGAACGGTTATGCGGGCTTTCGAGGCCCCTCAGGGAACCTCTGGATGGGCAGAGGTCGCCGAGGGACCGTGATCGTCAACATGGATGACAATCGGCAGGATCAAGAAGCACCCTGGCGCAAGCAAGATCGCGATAGTTCCACTAATCATCAGGAGTGGTGAGGCTCCCCAACTCCACGCCGAAGTTGCCGAACGGCTGCTTTGGGGAAGCGCGGAGCGCGATCCGGGTAGCCGGGTTGGGTCGATAGAAGGCAGTCCGCTTCTCAAATCGACCTTCCGAAGCGTCGTTCCGCTAACGGCCAGACTTGAACACGTGGATAACACGGCTAATCATACGCCGGTCGTTCACGCGCCCCTTGTTCAGGGCGTCGTTCGACACATGCGGTGCCTCATGGGCACGGGTGCTGTCGGTAGCGTAACGTCACTGAATGAAACGCCGAATAATCCTAATTGCAACGATCGTATTTTTAGTGGCAATTATAGTATTCTTCATGACTTATAAAAGCCCTAAACATCCCGCGAGAAATCCGCTCTCCGTCAAGCGCTATGATGTCATCGCCACGTCAAACGCTCCCGAGCCGTGGGATTCTATCGAGGGATACATTGGATATGAGATTGTAAACAGAGAGTGTCTGCCGATTATTTCGTTCCTGGGTCAGCAAGACGTGCCGAACTTTGGAATTTCCATTGAAATGAAACGCGTAGATGACCATACTTGGAAAGGATATTTCTTCCGTGATGCGTGGCAGGATGCGGATCTATACAACCTCGGCATCTGTCATTGGGACGTCACAAGCGTAGGCATTTCTGCGATTGCCAGGAAAGTGAGGTTCAACTGGAGCCACACGTTAAATAGCCTTCTGCGCGACGGTCTTAAAACGAGCTACTTCAAGAAAAGTCTATACGGAGATGCTGGTGCCGTGCGTTATGGTGCGCAGACCTTAACCTTCGAAGACCCCGAAGTACTGCAAAGCCCTAGTGCGTATTTTCCTGTCACTATCGCGGTCAAAACAGGCGTCCATTGAGACGCGCCAATCAAAATATTCACCCAACATTGTGACGCGGCAATATGTTCAAATATGAAGCGATGACTTCATATTTGCCGTAATCGTTAGCCGATTTTAATTGCATACTATACTGAGCATTTCTCTAATATCGATCGGTACTTCGATCATCATGCGTTTTGGAAGTCAAGCTTCCAGAAATTGGTCCGGGCGGCATACAGCTGAATGTCGGCTTTGAAGGACGTCGCGATCCGCGTTGAGCGTCAAAATTGGGTCGGTAGCTGCCGGTCCGCTTTTCCGCTGGACCCTCTCCGAAGCGGGCGGGCCGCTTACGGCTGGAGCACGTCACGCCGAACCATCAGTGTACGAAAAACCGGACGTTCGGCTTCGCGCCCATTGCCGCCGTCCAGCCAAATCCGGCAGCACCCCGCAAGCGGACGCGGGCTGCTCGTCCGGGCGGCTGTCTGGACCGATCCGTGAAACGGGGCTTGAGAAAAGCTGCTGAGCGTCAGGGCGTGCTCCGCGGCTGGACTTGGTGGTATCGCGTCGCACGCGACGTTCGGAGACCACGCCCTTCGGCGGCCGTGAAACGTACGAATTGAAGACCGCCAACCTCTCGCCATTGTCCTTCGAGGTGCATCCACAATCAGGGCTACAAGGGCGAGAAGCGGGCCGCGGCAGCACGCTCGCAAGGCATTGCCTTGGAGGGGGCAAGCTGCCGGAGGCCAAGCGCGACTTCGTGCTGCTTCCCCGCCGGTGGGTGGTCGAGCGCTCCTTTGTCGAGGCCAGGTGCTTCCGCCGCCTCGTCAAAGACTATGAGCGCTGTGCCAGACCCCTGGCAGACCTGCACCTCGTCGCCTTCGTCCGCGTCACGCCCAGACAGTTCGCTCGACACGCCACAGGTCTAGAACAGCGTCTAGCTCTGTCAGCAGTTACTTTAACTCACTATCGCTTGGCAAAGACCGCATACTACTGGGCATAAAATTTCGGATCGAGCGCAGCTAATGCAAGGAGTGGTGGCGGGAGGGCCACACCGTGCGTCCGCATCGTCCGCGCGGCCGAACGGCATCCGAGCTGGTCGTCGGCTGCGGCAGCGGCCTCGACCGTCGCGATGGTGGCCGCGTCCGGTTGAGGTGATGAGGCCGGTTTGGCGGCACTCGGCGCATCCTTCGCCGCCTGGTTCCCCTGCCCGCGCTGGGCATCGGTGCCCGCCTGATTTGGCGAGCCTCCCGGGGTCGGCCCGCTCAAGCCGGATTTCTGCTGGACGTCGCCGCCGGCGGCCGATGGCGTGCCCTGGCTCGCTCCCGAAGGATTCGAGACGGCGGTCGCCTGTTGCGGCGGCGTCGCGGCGGCCTCCTTCGCTGGATTCGGCTGCTTCACGAAGGCCAGAAGCTCCTGGCAGAGATTGGCTGGACGCCCGGTGGGAACGGCTGTGCCGCTCTCCTGCGCGAGGGCGTTGTCCGCTCCGAGCAGGGCCCCTGCCAGGCCGATTGCCTGGGCGAAGGTGCTCAGTCGTCGCTTCATCGGATGCGCTCCTCCTGAAAGCCTGGTCACGTCGCAGTGGTGCTCGAAGGCTGGGCCTCAGGAACGCTTCGGCTGCGAGGCGGCACCCTCGGCTTTTCCATGTGGCTCGCCGGCAAACTCATCGGGAGCGGGGTCGCCGTTCCAACGCGGGCCGACCAAGTTGGTGCCCGGCTCGGAGACCCGCGCACCGGAGGTGGCGAACGCTTGGTAGGCGAACTTCTGATTGCTCGTGAGCGCCAGCATGGCCGCGACGCCCAGGAGAACGGCGGCAAGGACGGCGGCGATGAAAGCTTTCATGTCAGTGGTCCCTGATAGGAGTCCGGAGCATCCGGTGTGACGCTGGGAGGCCAACCCGGCCCGTCACTCGGCCGGTGCCGGGCGGGACCCGAGCTGCGGGCCGCTGGCGGTGCGGGCCTGCTCCTGCTCGACCCAGAGGTCGTGGTGCGCGCGCGCCCAGGCCAGATCGACCTGACCGCTGCCCATCGCGTCGTAGGCGCCCTTCATCCCGAGCGTGCCGATGTAGATGTGGGCCAGGATACCGGCGATGAAGACGATGCCGATCAGGGAATGGATCACCTGCATGATCTGCATCCCGTTGACGTCGACGAGCGCGAACGGGAAGAGCATCATCAGGCCGGTGGCGCCCATGGCGGCGCCGAAGCCGGCCACCATCCAGAACACGCCCTTCTGGCCCGCGTTGAAGCGGCCCGCATGCGGGTGCTTGCTGCCGATGAAGCCGCCCCCCGCCTTGAGCCACTCCCAGTCGATCCGGTTCGGGATGTTGTCCCGGATCCAGACGACGATCATGAAGGCGACACCCAGCATGAAGGGCCAGGCGAGATAGACGTGGCTGTACTTCGCGTACTGGGCCAGCGCACCGAAGGCATCCGGCCCGATCAGGGGCATCAGCAGCCGTTTGCCGAAGATGTAGTTCAGGCCGGACAGGGACAGGATGATGAAGCACACGGCCGTCATCCAGTGCGTGAACCGCTCGAACGCGTTGAACCGGAGGATCTTCTTGCCGGATTCCTGGCTGTGATCCGTGATGATGCGGCCGCGCCAGAGGAAGAACAGCGCCAGGGCGCCGAGCATGCCGAGGATCACGAGGGCCCCGATCCAGGGCAGCCATCCCTCGCGGAACATCTGGTACGTGCGGCCCTGCGGCTGGATCAGGTTGGCGGCCTTGCCGTCCGGGATGCTGATGCGCCCGCTGATCTTGGGGGACTGCCGGAACAGAAGCTCCTCATTGATCGAATCCGCCGTGGGATTCGCCCCCGTCGGGTTCCGGCCATCGGCCTGGATCGGGTTCTGCGCCTGCGCGGCCCCGTAGACACCCGGTGCAGCCCAGAGCGCCGTTGCCAGGACGAGAGTGCTGAGAAGCGTCCATGCCCGCCGCATCGGCGTTCCTTTCAGATCGGTCGAGCGGTCCGCGGACGCTGCCGCGGTCCCTGTACCGGCGCGCCCCTCAGCCGAGGAGCAGCCCCACATCAGATCGCGATCGTCTCGCGATAGGCCGTCTTCCAGCCCCAGGCCCCCGAGCCGTACCCGCGCTTGATCACCCGCTGCTTGTAGATCTCGGCGATCATCTCGCCGTCGCCCGCGAGCAGAGCCTTGGTCGAGCACATCTCGGCGCAGAGCGGCAGCTTGCCCTCCGCGAGCCGGTTCGAACCGTACTTCTCGTACTCGGCGGTCGAGAGATCGGGCTCGGGGCCACCCGAGCAGTAGGTGCACTTGTCCATCTTGCCTCGGGACCCGAAGTTCCCGACGCGCGGGTACTGCGGTGCGCCGAACGGGCAGGCATAGAAGCAGTAGCCGCAGCCGATGCAGATGTCCTTGGAGTGCAGCACCACCGCGTCGGCGGTGGTGTAGAAGCAGTTGACCGGGCAGACGGCCGCGCAGGGCGCGTCGGTGCAGTGCATGCAGGCCATCGAGACCGAGCGCTCGCCGGGCTTGCCGTCGTTGAGCGTCACCACCCGCCGCCGGTTGATGCCCCACGGCACTTCGTGCTCGTTCTTGCAGGCGGTGACGCAGGCGTTGCACTCGATGCAACGATCCGCGTCGCAGAGAAACTTCATGCGCGCCATGATCAGGTCGCTCCTCTCAGGCCGCTCGGATCTGACACAGGGTGGCTTTCGTCTCCTGCATGCCGGTGACGGGATCGAAGCCGTAGGTCGTGACGGTGTTGACGCTCTCGCCGAGCACGACCGGGTCGGTGCCCTTCGGGTAGTAGTCGCGCATGTCCTTGCCCTGGTACCAGCCGGAGAAATGGAACGGCATGAACGCGACGCCTTTCCCGACGCGGTCGGTCACGAGGGCCTTCACCTTCGTCTTGGAGTTGTTCTCCGCGCCCGTGACCCAGACCCACTGACCATCCTTGATGCCGCGCTCGGCCGCGTCACCGGTGTTGATCTCGACGAACATGTCCTGCTGCAGCTCGGCGAGCCACGGGTTGGAGCGGGTCTCCTCGCCGCCGCCCTCATACTCGACGAGGCGGCCCGAGGTGAGGATGATCGGGAAGTCCCGGGCGACGTTGCGCTCGACCGCGGATTTCTGCACCGAGAACCCGATATTGGGCATGCGGAACTGCCGCTCGTCGGGCCGGGTCGGGTACTTGGCGACCAGATCGGGGCGCGGTGAGTAGATCGGCTCGCGATGGACCGGCACCGGGTCGGGCAGGTTCCAGGCATTCGCGCGCGCCTTGCCGTTGCCGAACGGCGAGACGCCTCGCTCGAGACAGACGCGCTGGATGCCACCCGAGAGGTCGGTCGCCCAGCTCACCGTGTCGGGCTTGTCGCCGCCGATCTTCAGGATGGTCGCCAGCTCGTCCGCCGTGAGATCCTTGTCCCACCCGAGCTTCTTGAACACGCCGAGGGTGAATTCCGGATAGCCGTCGGTCAGGTCCGAGCCGTTGGAGTAGGAATCCTCGGCCAGCAGGGTCTCGCCGTTGCGTTCGGTGCCGAAGCGCGCGCGGAACGTGCCGCCGCCCTCCTTCACGTGCAGAGCCGTGTTGTAGAGGATGGCCGAGCCGGGATGGCGGATCTCGGGCTTGCCCCAGCAGGGCCAGGGCAGGCCGTAATAATCCCCGCCGACCTCCGGATCGTCCTTCGGCGCCCGCAGGGTGACGAGATCGAACTTCTGCTGGTTGCGCATATGCGCCTTCAGGCGCTCGGGCGACTGCCCGCAATAGCCCGTCGACCAGCCGCCGCGGTTGATCTCCCTCAGGATGTCCTCGGCCAAGGGGACGTTGTTCTCGACCTTGATGTTCTTGAACATCGGGTCGGCGAAGCCGAGCTTCTTCGAGAGCAGGTAGAGGAACTCGTAGTCGTTCTTGGACTCGAAGGCGGGCTTCACGATCTGCTCGCCCCATTGCAGCGACCGGTTGGACGCCGTGCGGCAGCCGTCCATCTCCAGCGAGGTGCAGATCGGGAGCAGGTAGGTGTTGTCCTGCCGGGCATCGAGCGCCGCGAAGGTGGTCGGATGCGGGTCCGCGACGACCATCAGGTCGAGCTTGTTCAGGCCCTCGAGGGCCTCCGGCAGCCGCGTGACGGTGTTGCCGCCATGGCCCGAGATCATCATCGCCCGCGTGGGGCTGCGCTGATCGATCTGTTCGGGCGGGAGGTTCACGGAGTCGAACCAGCGGGTCGAGGTGATGCCCGGGGTCTCCATGTTCTCCTTGCGGGACCGCGCCTTGCGGCCGGCGACCGCGGGAACCTCATCGAAGCGCGACTGCAGCCACGCGTAGTCCACCTCCCAGACGCGGGCCCAGTGCCGCCAGCCACCCTCGACCAGCCCGTAGTAGAGCGGCAGGGTCGTCACATCGAGGCCGAGGTCGGTCGCGCCCTGCACGTTCGTGTGCCCGCGGAAGATGTTGGCGCCCGTGCCCGGCTTGCCGACATTGCCCGTGGCCAAGCACAGGATGCACAGCGCGCGCACATTGGCGGTGCCGACCGTGTGCTGCGTGTTGCCCATGCACCAGATCATGGTGGCGGGCTTCTCCTTGGCGAACTTCTCCGCGATGCGGCGGAGCTGCTCGCCCGGCACGCCGGACACGCGCTCCACTTCCTCGGGCGTCCATTTGGCGACCTCCTTGCGGACGTCGTCCATCGCGTAGACGCGCTGGCGGATGAAGTCCTTGTCCTCCCAGCCGTTCTGGAAGATGTGCCAGAGCATGCCCCACGCGACCGGGATGTCGGTCCCCGAGCGGATGCGCACGTAGTCGGTGGCGTGCGCCGCCGTGCGGGTGAAACGGGGGTCGATGACGATCAGGTTGGCGCGGTTGATCTCCTTCCCGGACAGCACGTGCTGCATCGAGATCGGGTGCGCCTCGGCGGGATTGCCGCCCATGATGATCATGGTCTTGGCGTTGCGGATGTCGTTGTACGAGTTGGTCTGGGCGCCGTAGCCCCAGGTATTCGCCACGCCCGCCACGGTGGTCGAGTGGCAGATGCGCGCCTGGTGGTCGACGTTGTTGGTGCCCCAGAACGCCCCGAATTTCCGCAACAGGTACGCGGCCTCGTTCGTGTACTTGGCCGAGCCGAGCCAGTAGACGGAATCGGAGCCCCACTTCTCGCGGATCTGCAGCAGCTTGTCGCCGATCTCGTCGATCGCCTGATCCCAGGAGATCCGCTGCCACTGGCCGCCGACGAGCTTCATCGGATATTTCAGGCGGCGGTCCGACGAGACCAGTTCGCGGATGGCGGCCCCCTTGGCGCAATGGGTTCCGCGGTTGATGGGACTCGCCCAGGACGGCTCCTGGCCGACCCACACGCCGTTCACGACCTCGGCGGTCACCGTGCAGCCGACCGAGCAGTGCGTGCAGATGTTCTTCTTGATGACCGTCCCCGGCCCGACCGCCGACGAGCCGGCCGCCTCGGCCCTGCGGACGGCGCCGAGCTGAATCGAGCCCGCGGCGGCGAGCGCGCCGGCGGTGAGCCCGGACTTGCGCAGGAACGCACGTCGATCGAGCACGCCGGCCGCGAGACCGGCCGCGACCGCCTGATGCTTGCTGCGGCTGGCCTCGCCGCTCTTCCGCTTCGTCAGCATGGCAGCCTCACTTCGTTCCCGGAGCGGGATCGGGATTCTTCAGGAGCGTCTCGTAGCCGTTGGTCCGGTAGAACGCCTTCACGTGGTCGCTCAGGCGGTACCGGCTGCGCGTCTCGTCCTGGCCCGGGTCAAAGGCCTGGGCCTCCGTCGCAGCCATCGGCGACCCGACCGCCGCGGCGGCCGCCACGGTGCTGCCGCCGAGCGCCCGGAAGAACTGGCGACGACCGAGCGTCTTTGGATCCTGCCGCATCATCCAACTCCCTGAGCGACACCCGCTTGATGAGAAACCCACGTCAGGCGTTTCGGTCACGCTCCGACCGCCACGACCTGCATCCCCGTCACGCATCCATCGCGAAGGCTTCCGCCTCCACCTCCATGAAGGTGCGGCCGAGGCCCCCCACCGCCCGGTAGAAGCGCGCGTTCTTCGCCCGCTCGAGATCCCCGAAGAAGCGCTCGACCCAGGGGGCGAGATGCCGGCCGAAGAAGCGCGCCTGTGCCGCCGGCTCGGCCGCGAACCGCCCGCCGGCGAGCCCCGCCATCACGTCCAGCAGGAAGGCCAAATGGTCCTCCGGCTCGCTCATGGCCTCGTCCCGCGAGAGGCCGAGGGCCGCGAGATCCTCTCGGACCAGCGCGAGCGGGCGCTCGTTGAGGAAGCCGGTGAGATAGTAGGAGGCGTAGGGGAGAAGCTCGCCCCGGCCTACGCCGATGAACAGCGCGAAGAACTCGCGCTCGACCCCCGCGCCCGTCGCCTCTGCCGCCGCGCGGCTCAGATCCGCGACGTGCTGGCCGAGGATCCCGTCGCCGCCCGGGAGGCCGGCGAGCGTATCGAGCAGGTCCTGGCCGGGCGGGCGTCCGAGCAGGACGGCCAGGAGGTCGTAGTGCCGCGCGCGGAGCCCATCGACGTCGTCCACGCGGCCGCCGCCGAGCGTCTCCGATTCCATAGGTCCGAACGCCGACGCCACTGGAGTGTTCTACTCGCCCGAGATCGGACCGATCTCGCTCTCTGGAACGACAATAAGAAAGGCTCTTATCTCCCGCAATCCAAATCTCCTAGCTCGTACTGGGCATCGCGCCGCCGTGACGCCGCAGGCGCGGTTCCGGACGCGTCTCCTTTCCGTCGGCTGCGGGCACGGAGTCGCGCGCGGGCGTCGGATCAGAAAAGGCCGGAGCGGCTAGCTGGACCGTAGCCGTGGGGGCCGGGAGGGCCGGCGCGTGGTCCGCCGGATCAGGTCCGGGCGGAGCGGAATCGGCCACGAGAGGACATTCCGGCGTCTGACCGGGCTCCGGCGAACCGTCGGGCGGGCTGTCGGGGGTCTCAGCCGATGCCGGCGTCGCTTTGGCGGCCCCGCCCAGGAGACGGCCGAGCATCGCCTGGACGTCGTCGCTCGGCAGGAGCGGGCCGAGGCCGGGGACGCCGCCCGGGCTGTTCCAGTCGTAAGCGTATTCCCGCGCCTCGCTGACGAAGTCCCGGATGGCGGGGTCGAGCGACCACATCCGGCGCAGGGCCGCGTTGCGCAGGACCGAGGGGACGCCGGCCCGCAGGAACGGGGCGAGGTCGGTCTCCGCGGTCAGGGCTTCGAGGGAGGGGAGATCCAGCACGGGATCGTCCGCCGGCTCCGGTTCCGGCGGCCGCGCCTCGGGGCCGGTCTGCGGCGCGATGAGATCCGCCTCGGCGCCTTCCGCGTCCGGCTCCGGGAGAGGCGCCCTGGCGGAGACGGCCGGCGCGGCCCGTTCCGCCAGGGCGGCCGCGCGCACGGCGCGCTTGCGCCGGGTCCACCGCGAGAGGAAATTCTCGCTCATTCGCGCCGCTCCCGAGTCCCCTGCGCCCGGTGGGCCAGCGCCTCGGGATCGGCGCGGTCGCGCTTGCGCTTCTCGAATTTGCGCTCGACGTGGAAGGCCTCGAAGAAGGCCAGCAGCTTCGCCTGCACCTCAGGCGGCATCGGCACCGGCTCGACGATCTCGCCGACCCCTTCGGCCATGGATTCCCCCTCATAGGGGTCGGCCGTGACGCTCGCGACCGCGTAGGTCTCGTCGCCGTTGTTGCGCAGGGCGACCCAGAGGGAAGGGCGCCCGGAGACGAGATTGTCGCGGTAGTGCCCGGTCTCGCCCGGATGCAGCGCGACTTCGTACGAGCCGGCATAGAAGGTCGCCTCGTCCTCGGTCTCGGAGAGCTTCGTCCAGGGCGAGGCGGCCGCCGCCGCCGGCAGGGCCCCGACCGGGAGCCAGGCATGGCTCGCCCAGGGCCCGGTCAGGCGCCGCCGCGCGACGATGATGCCGACCTCGAAACGATGCTCGGGCGTCGTGGACATGTCAGGCGGCCTCCCGGCCTTCGGCGAGGGGCAATCCGACGACGAGATTGTGCGGCTTGAGCTGCACGCTGCGATCCGGCGCCGCCGCGAGCAGGAGGTAGACCGGGCGATCCCCCACTGTCGGCAGGACCTGCGCGGGGTCGTCGAAGGTCAGGCTGAACACGGCGAGCACCCGCTCGCGCGTTCCGGCATCGAGCGCGTCGCCGCGCCAGAGAGCGTTGCCGATGCGGGTCGCCTCCTGGTCGAGACCGACGAACCAGCGCCAGTCGGGGTCCTCCAGCCGGTCGAGGGGCGTCACGCGCACCGCGACGTTCAGCAGGTGGCCCACGAAGGTCTCGATCACCCGGGCCAATCCCGTGCGGCTGCGGGGATCGGAGCCGAGATTGAGCGCCATCGTGAAGGCGTCCGACCGGCTCCAGTACGTCCAGGCATTCTCGGCCGTCAGCACGTCCAGCTCGTTCGCCGCCTCCTTGCCCAGCATCGTCAGCAGGGGCGAGAGCGGCGCACTGCCTTCGCGGGCGGCGATCACCTCGGCATCGGCCAGGAGCACGGCGCCTTCGTGAAAGCTCACGCGCTGGGGGCGGAAGAACAGCTCGGCCGCGCGCAGGACGAAGGGATCGTCACAGCCGTCGAGGGCGTTGCGCAGGATCAGGTGGACGAGCTGGTTCAGGAACAGGGACGGCACGCCCTGGAGGTCGCCGCGCACGAGCGACAGATATCCGGCCTCCACGGAGCGGGCCGCGAGCAGTCGATCGCGGAAGGCGAGGATCACCGTCCAGTTCTCCCGAGCGTCGGAGTCGGCGATGGCGGCGATCTCGGCGGGCTCCACGCGCCGCCGGGGCGCGTCCAGGAGGGCGGCATGGAGGGCGATCTCGGACGCGCAGGCGTCGTCCGGCGGCACGAGTTCGGGCCGCGCCAGATACGCGAGGATCAGTTCGTCCGTGACCGCGAGGCCGCCGCCGGCCGTACGCTGCGTGAGGTGGTGGCCGCTTGAGACCCAGAACTCGGTCATCCGGTCAGTCTCCCGCCGTCGTATCACGCAGAAGGCCGACGAGGTCGGCCTGTTCCTCCGGCTCGTCGTCCTCGACGAAGAGGAACGCGCGCCCGTGGGACCGGTCGAGGCCGGGCCGGTGGTGCAGCGTCCGGAAATCCTCTCGGATTGCCCCGTCCGTCGCGACGCGGTGCAGCGCGACGACGCTGCCGACCGGCAGATCGCAGAGGGACGCGGCGACGTCGAGTTCCTCGCGGGCGGCCGCACGGGCGGCCTCCCGGTCGGGCGCGCCGAAGCGCTCGTGGATGTGGCGGGCGAGCAGCTCCTCGGCCCCCGCGCGCTCCTCCTCGCTCGCCGCGCTCACCACCACCAGGGTGGAGAAGCCGAGCGAGCTTACGCCGACGAACCCCGAGCGGAAGGCCGTCAGGGCCTTGCCGGTCAGCCGCGACGGATCCCCGTCGAGGAACAGGAAGGTCCCGGTGACGGCCCATTCTCCGGGTTCGGCGGCCTGCGCGAAGACGAAGGTGTCGGAGGGATCGAGCCGCAGCGTTCGGGGGAGCTTGAGCGTCACAGAAGGACTCCGCCGGTCTTCGGATCGCGCCAGACCGGAGCTTCCAGGTTTGCGCGCAGCGGGAGGTGCTCGACCCGCCCATCGGGCCAGGTCAGCCGTCCGTCGCCGCCCGGCTCGATCGCGGCCCGCACACCGGCTTCCCGCGGCAGATGGGCGAGGTAGAGCGCCGCGACACGGTCGAAGCCGTCCTCGCGCCAGATCTCGAAGGTCTTGGTCAGGTGGCGCGCGAAGCTCTCGACCAGGGGCACGCGCAGGTTCGCGCCGAAACCTTCCTCCTCCAGGGCAGTGGAATCCGGCGTGTGCCCGGGGTCGCCCGCCGCGAGTTTCGAGGCGAGCAGCATCCCCGAGAAGACCAGCCAGTCCGGCTCCTCATCCTCGCGGCACGCTTCAGGCCAGCCGAGGCGCCCGCCACCCAGGCGCGCGCCGTTGAACAGCAGCGTCCCGGGCCAGTCGAACGTCACCGGGATCTCCGGCGGTCCGAAGACGCCCACGGCATTGCACAGGGCGACCATCCCGGCGAAATGCGCGCGGCGCGCGGTGGCGAGCGGCTCGGTTGGGGCGAGCACCACGGCGAGGTCGATCAGGTCGTCGCGCCGGCCCAGGACGAGCGTCGCCGCGTCCGCCTCGCCCGACGCGGCGAGCCGGCAGGCTTCCGCATGCGCGTCGGATGGCGGCTCCGCTGCGCGCGCGCTGAAGCCGGGGGGCAGGACCAGCCTCGACGGGCCGGCATCGACGGGGACAGTCATGGAGCGGCTTTGGCGAGGGGCCGATGAGAGTGAGGGACAGGATTGCGACCTGCGCCCGCATGCCGGATCGTTGTTTCGAATGGTTCGAGTATAAGGGACGGGCCCCGCCGCGCGAAGGGGCCTCCCATTCGCACTTGTACCCGGGTCCGATCTTGTCCGACCGCCTCGTATTCGCCTGCTCCTGCGAGCGGACGATGTCCCTCGATACCGCCGTCATGGGCCAGGCCTGCGGCGGCGAGCTTCGCACCGCCGACCAGCTCTGCGGCCGCGAGCTCGATCGCTTCCGGGAGGCCCTGGCGACCGGGCGGCCCGTCACCGTGTCCTGCACGCTCCAGGCGCCACTGTTCGACGAGGTCGCCGAGGAGGCAGGGGCGGAGGACCGGGTGGTCTACGCCAAGATCCGGGAGACCGCCGGCTGGTCGTCCGACGCCGCGGCGGCCGGACCGAAGATGGCCGCTCTGCTCGCCGCGGCGGCCGAGCCGCTCCCCGACGCCGCTACCGTCTCCCTGGAGAGCCGCGGCGTCGCCCTGATCTATGGGCAGGACGAGGTGGCGGTCGAGGCCGGCCGGCGGCTCGCCGAGCATCTGGACATCACCGTCCTGCTGACGCGCCCCGGCGAGATCTCGCCGCTGCACCGCAACGCCTTCCCGGTCCTGCAGGGCACGATCCGAACCGCCAAGGGGTACCTCGGTGCGTTCGAGCTCGGCATCGACGATTATGCCCTCCCGGCCCCGTCCTCGCGCACGCATCTCGTCTTCGGCGCGCCGCGCAACGGGGCCGTGTCGACCTGCGACCTCGTCATCGACCTCTCGGCCGGCGCGCCGCTGTTTCCGGCACATGCGGTGCGCAGCGGTTATCTGCGCGCGGATCCCGGCGACCCGGCCGCCGTCGAGCGCGTGCTGGCGGAGGCGTCCCATCTGGTCGGCACGTTCGACAAGCCGCGCTTCATCGACTTCCACGGCGACTTGTGCGCGCACAGCCGCTCCCGCATCACGGGCTGCACGCGTTGCCTCGATGTCTGCCCGACCGGCGCGATCGCGCCCGCGGGCGACACCGTGCACATCGACCCATACGTCTGCGCGGGATGCGGCTCCTGTGCCGCAATCTGCCCGACCGGGGCCGCCGCCTACGCGCTGCCGACCTCCGACGCGCTGATGCGCCGGCTGCGCAGCCTGATGCGCGCCTACCGGACGGCGGGCGGGCAGAACGCCCTCGTCCTGCTCCACGATGGCGACCACGGCGAGCCGCTGATCGACGCGCTCGGCCGCTACGGCGACGGCCTCCCCGCCCACGTGCTGCCGGTGCAGGTCAACGAGGTCACGCAGATCGGACCGGAGGTGATCGCGGCCCTGTTCGCCTACGGCGCGGCCGGAATCCGGGTCCTGGTCCGGGCTCGTGCCAAGCACGACCTCGAACCCCTGTACCGGACCCTGACCCTCGGGGAGACGCTGGCGCAGGCGCTGGGCTACGGTGCGGAGGACGGCGGGCGCGTGGTCGAGACCATCGAGACCGATGACCCGGATCTGCTGGGCGCCGCCCTCCGGCAGGCCAGGCTGGGGCGGCCAGCCGCGGTGCCGGCCGGTCTGCTGTTTCTGGGGAACAAGCGTGAGGTGCTGCGCCATGCCTTCCGCGGCCTGCACAGTGCCGCCCCGGCACCCGTCGACCGGGTTCCGCTCGCGGCCGGCGCCCCCTTCGGCGGCCTCGATTTCCGGGTCGCGGACTGCACCCTGTGCCTCGCCTGCGTCAGCGCCTGCCCGACCCACGCCCTCTCCGACAGTGCCGAGCAGCCGCTTCTCGGCTTCGAGGAGAGCCTCTGCGTGCAGTGCGGCCTCTGCGCCGCGACCTGCCCGGAGGACGTCATCACCCTGCGCCCGCAGGTGGATTTCGCGGCCTGGGCGGCGCCCCGCCGGGTCGTCAAGGAGGAAGAGCCCTTCTGCTGCACGCAATGCGCCAAGCCCTTCGGCACGCGCTCGACGATCGAGCGCATCGTCGAGCGGCTGCGCGAGCGGCACTGGATGTTCAGCGGGGCGGGCGGCGAGGCGCGCCTGCGCGCGCTGACGATGTGCGAGGATTGCCGCGTCGAAGTCGCGGTGAACCAGGGCTTCGATCCGCACGCTGCACCGGAACGCGACAAACCCCGGACGACCGAGGATTACCTGCGCGAGCGCGCGGGCGGCTGACAGGCGCCTCAGCGGGGCGCGGTGGCGCGTTCGAGGAATTCGATCAGCGCCGCGCGGTCTGCGTCGCTGCCGATCGTCTGCTCGGGCATCTTCGTCCCGGGCGTGTAGCGGGCGGGGCCAACCTCGAAGAGCCGCGAGACGGTCTCGGGCGTCCAGACGATGTCCAGCCGCTTCAGCGCGTCCGAGTACCGGTAGCCGGGGACGCTGGCGATTCGGCGGCCGAACAGGCCGGCGAGCGTCGGCCCGGCCCGCTCGCCCGCGTCGGATGTCAGGGTGTGGCAGGCGACGCAGGCCCCGAACACCTCGGCGCCCCGGCCGCCTTGCCGGACCGCGAGGGGATCTGCCGGGCGCCGCATGATCAGCGCGCCGATCGGTTCGCCGCTCTTCGCGTCCCAGCGCCGGACGAGGCGGTCGCCGCCACCCGTGAGGAGCTCGGCCCCGTCCGGACGCCAGGCGAGCGACCAGACTGGGAGGCCGGGCCCCACGAGCCGCAGCTGGACCTGGCCGGTCGCCCGGTCGACCACCACGATGGTCCCGCCCGCCGTCGCAGCAGCCACCCTGGCCCCGTCCGGAGACAGGGCCAGGGCGATCACCGGGTTCGGGCCGATTTCGGCGGCGGCCCGGACCGTACCGTCGGCTCGAACGAAGCGGAGGATCGCATCGGCCCCGGCGGCCGCGATCTCGCCGTCCGAAGCGACCGCGACGGCGTTGAGGCCCGTGGGTGCGGTGGCGATGACCTGAGATGCGCCCTCCGCCGGCCAGAGCCGTACCGCCCCGTCGGCGCCGGCCGTGACCGGCGCGCCGCCCGGCAGGAAGGCCACCGCATTCAACGGGCCGCGGTGCGGATCGAGCAGCCGGCTGTCCCCTCCGGCGAGCGGCCAGAGCCGCGCCGTGCCGTCCCAGGAGGCGGAGGCGAGCGACAGGCCGTCCGGCGAGACCGCGAGCGCGACGATCGGGCCTGTATGGCCCTCCAGCACCCGTTCCGGCTCCGCGCGCCCCAGGCGCCACAGGGCGATCCGCCCGTCCTCGGAGGCCGTGGCGAAACGGCCGTCCGGCAGTGCGGCGACCGCGTTCACCGCACCGTCGTGGAAGCGCAGCACGCCGAGCGCGGCACCGGTCTCGATGGCCCACACGATGGCGGATTGGTCGAAGCCGCCCGAGATGGCGAGGCGCCCGTCGGCGGTCACGGCGAGCGCCCGGACCGGACCACCGTGGCCGCGCATCTGCGCGCGGGCCGGGACGCCGCAGAGCAGCAGGAGGGCGATCACGCCTAGGATCCGCGCAAAGCTGGTCATCGGGGCTCCGCTTCAAATGGATCGCCCCGCTATAGCACAGTCCCCACCGCCAGCCGCGGCGGTTCTAGCTGCGATCGGTTCGGCTTTTGGGCGTCGGATACAAGATGGTGAGCCATAGTCGGGGCGGCGCACGCGTCTAATATTGATCATCAACACAGGTTTGGGCATTGTTCCAGGACGACGGCGAGCCGCTGTTCTTCCCGAGTGCCGCGTCCGTAACACGCTAACTCGACATCAGCGGGTTGGAGGGCCGGATTGGCGTCGACGCGCGATGTACCAGAGACCCAGGACCACGACGGCCACGAGCAGGCTCAGCCAAACCCAGTTGAAGTCTATCGCCGCGGCCGTGGCTGCTCCCGAGCTGGATTGCGAAGGGCCCGTTTCCGAAATTGGCGGGGCTGGGTTGGTCTGCTGAGCCACGGACCCCTGAAGGCCCGAAGTCCATAATAACCCGGTGAGGATGGCGCTTCTCATAGAATTCCTTTGGTCAAACATGGACGGCTAAGGGCGAGATTTTCCGGAGCGGAAGGCCGGAGCCGCTTGCAGCTGCGCCCGGGTGAGGCGGACCTCGGCGCGCCACGGCTTGTCGCCAACGAGGACCGTGGCCGTCGTGCTGCTGGGCCGCTGTGCCTCCACTGAGCCGGTCGCGCCAGTCACGCGACCGCTATGCTGATTTTGAACTGCGCCGAGCGTGTCGCGGGTTGTCCGTGCACCCGGCATGGTATCCGGCCCCACCTGCGCGGCTGCCTCAGCGCTGGGCGCCGTCTTGGGCGTCACGACCGAACTCGGTCCGTCCATCAGCGGCACATCGCTGAAGTTCCAGCCGAGCTGGTCGAAAGGAAGCGCCACATATTTCTCGCCCACGCCCAGGAAACCGCCGACGCCGATGATCACGGCGCGGACCTGCCCGCTTCCGTCGACCAAAACGTCCTCGATCTTGCCGATCTCGACATGATCCATTCCGATGACCGGAACCCCGATCATCTCGGAGGCACGTATAGTTCCCGGCTCGGGTCCCTCGATGAACGGTGTCGCGGGTGCATCCGACTGCACCGCCGACGAGGCCGCCGCTAGGGGTAGCGAGGCGCCGGTGACGAGAAGGACAGCCAGCGTCGCGATTTTGAGCGGGGCACCGCGCATTCAAGGCTCTCCAGACTCAGGCAAAAACACTTGAATCGAGAACAAGGGCCGCGCGTTCGGGTTCATCGCAGGCGCAAATGGGCCGGAACGGGCATCCCTCTGGCGCGGGACGTCCCTTTTGTCGGTGCCCGCGGGTTGAGGGCCGCGACCCTCAAGCACGCCCATCACGAGTCTGACAATGACCGGCCCGTTAAGGTCTCCTACAATCATCTCGGGGCATGGGCAAGTGAGGTCTTGATCAAGCCGGGCCGCCGGTCAGACCAAGGATGATCTCCATGGGTCTAGCGGCAGTCGTAGCCCTGCCTCCATCCAGGAATTCAGGCGCGTTGTCAGGCCGGGCGAGTAGATCCGGTCGCACACGACCATGAAGGTTCACACCGTCGTATCGGTCTCAGACTGTAGGCTGCCTCGTCGTGCTGCAAAGCAGTTCGGCGTCAGCCGGAGTACCTCTGCCAACCTGCTCGATTGGCTATATGAATTCGCGGGGACGAGGGGAAGGGGCCCTTCTTTCCACGATCATCTTCATCGTGGCTGCGCTGAACCACTGATCATGAACATGACTGCCGCACCGGGGGTTGATCCCTGAAAGAAGCCGCGGGTCCGGGAGAGTCCGGGATCCGGTGTCGGAAGCGAAATGAAACGCGAGATGGCTGCTCGCCGAACTACGCTGAGCGCGCGGGACCGTTACAAGCTCCGGCTCTCAGTGAGCGAGACCCGCTTCTACATGGCCGACCCGAGCCTGCTCAGCTTGGCGCGGCGTGGGTTCGTTGTGCCGACCGGGCGCATTGATGCATGCGACCGAGCGGAGTGGACGATTACCGCGACAGGCCAGGACGCGCTCTCGGCAGCCGAAAGCCACCTCACCGATGCCATAGATCTCGGCGCGCGGCTCCAGGCGTAGAAGAAGTAGGCGATGCGCCGGAAAACCGGGTACTGACGACGTTATCGCCGCGATAAACCGCGCGTCGGAGCTAAATTGCGAATCTGCGTACCGAGCAGACGATGCGAATCCCTATGTTATATTTTAACCGGTGCGTCCGGGCACAGGCGGGCCTGTTCGTCGACGAGGCAGAGTCAGAGATTATGGCGGCCTGGGAACAGCTGAGTGCTCACCACCGCTGCAGCCAGAGCGTCTGCTTCCAGGATCGGTGGCAAGATTGTCTCTGCAACGTGATTGAAGTGGTAAGAGCGTCCGCTTTCCCGCGAACCTCCTCCAAATCGGAATAGCGGCTTTCGCCAATACCGGTCTCATCGGTAGGTGCCGCTGAACGGCTGGGATGGGTGGTTTTGCGACCGTCCGCTTACGAGGAGCGCGAACTCGAAAGCCGACGCTGCTAACGAACTCGCGGCCCGCCAAGCCATAATTGTGCGGACATGCCCGATCGGCAGGCTTGGGCTGCTGCCGATGCTAGGGCGACGGGACCGTCAGAACCAATGGACCGTTGCGGGTTGCGACAACCGTGTGCTCGTATTGCACGGTTGGTGCTCTCGGCTGGCTATACAGGGTCCATCCGTCGTCACCATCCTCGGCGAAGTTCGCGCCGAGAGACAAGAATGGCTCGACGGTGAAGACGAGCCCGTCCGTCATGACCCGCCGCTCGGAGGCGTCGGGCCAAGTCGCGATCTCAGTCGGTTCCTCATGCAGCGACAGACCGACCCCATGGCTGGCGAGGTTGCGCACGAGCGTGTAGCCGTTCTGCCGAGCGAAGGTGCCGACCGCTCGACCGATGCCAGCGAACGGCATGCCGGTGCCAACCTGACGCAACCCGGTCCACATCGCCCGACGCCCGTCTCGGCAGAGCCTTTCAACCGCACGCGCCACCGGAGGCACAGCGAACGACGCGCCCGTATCCGCGAAGTAGCCGTCCTTCTCAGCGGAGACGTCGATGTTGACGAGGTCGCCCGCCCGGACACGACGATCGCCGGGTATGCCATGCGCGATCTTGTCGTTGACGCTGATGCAGGTCGCGCCCGGGAAGCCGTAGACCAGTTCGGGAGCCGGACGAGCACCGGCTGCGCTCAGGTAGTCCCGGCCGATTTGATCCAGTTCTCGTTCAGTGATCCCGGGCTCGATGGCTCGGCCCATCACCTCGAGCGTGTCGGCGACGATGCGTCCGATCGTCTTGAGCCCCACGAGGTCATCGTCACTCGATACGGTCATGCGGTATCTCTGGCCAGGCCCGAAGACGCTGTAGCGGAGTGAACCTCGAGAGTCCGCGATTTTCACGCCGATGCTGCGCGACCACGGCGCAGAGCGTCCAGCGAGCGCTCCCCCAAAATGACCGCTTCGGGACGTATGGGATGACTTGCCGCAAGGCCGACACGGGCCGAGATCGGACGCTCGCCTAGCTTCGAGTGAATGTCCGGGTCCGGGCGGTGCGTCGAAGTCCGCTGATGGCGCAGAGCCGAACGCTCGCCAAAGCGCCTCGAGAGCGGCAGCTGAAGCCCTGCTCGTGCCGGCCTGTTCGTCTGAGCAAATTTTCTGGTTCAGTCTCGCCTGCGGCCCGATGAGTCCGCCCGCAGCAGATCGGCACTCCTACCGCCAAGCTCGATCCCGCAGGCAGGCCTCGGCCGAGCCGAAGGGGCTTCTCACCGCTATGGGGAACGGCGGGGAACACCATGAGGAACATGGGGAACACCTCGGCCGGTCAGGGCACGAGAAATCTCAAAAGCTACAATGAGTTAGGTGGAGCGGGCGATCGGGATCGAACCGACGACATTCAGCTTGGGAAGCTGACGTTCTACCACTGAACTACGCCCGCCGACATGGTCTGCACGGAAACGGTCTGTCGCGGAGCGCGAACTCCGAACGGCGCCGTGCGCCCATGTACGGCCATGGTCTAGCAGTTCGACGGCGACGGCGTCAAACGGGTCCGTCGTCCCCGGCCCCGATCCGCGGACGGTCGGACCGGGACCTGGCGCAGCGCCGTGGCCGGATCGGCGGAACGCCGCGGCGCGCGGGCCGTTTCGCTCGACGGAGCGTGCGTCGCGCCCGACCGAGACCCTGCTGACATCATGTGTGGAATCTGCGGCGAGATCTGTTTCGACAGGCCGGCGGACCCCGCCGCCGTCGACGCGATGATGGGATGCCTGCAACCGCGCGGGCCGGACGCCGCGGGGCTTCTCGGTTCCGGCCGGGTCGTCTTCGGCCATCGCAGGCTCAAGATCATCGACCTGTCCGAGGCCGGCCAGCAACCCATGGTCGATCCGGCGCTCGGGCTCGCGATCGTGTTCAACGGCTGCATCTACAATTTCCGCGCGCTGCGCGCCGAACTCGAGGCGGCGGGCTACAGCTTCTTCTCGGCCAGCGACACAGAGGTGGTGCTCAAGGCCTATCATGCCTGGGGCCGTGCCTGCGTCGAGCGCTTCGCCGGCATGTTCGCGCTCGCCATCCTGGAGCGGGAATCCGGGCGGGTCGTGCTGGCGCGCGACCGGCTGGGCGTGAAGCCGCTCTACTACAGCGAGACGAAAACCCGGTTCCGCTTCGCCTCGTCGCTCCCGGCCCTGCTCGCGGCCGGCGACGTCGATACCGCGATCGATCCGGTCGCCCTCCACCATTACATGAGCTGGCACGCGGGCGTGCCGGCCCCGCTCACCATTCTCAAGGGTGTGCGTAAGCTGGCACCGGCGACGATCCTGACGATCGAGCAGGACGGGACGCAGCACGCGTCGACCTACTGGACACTCGCGATCGGACCCCGCGAGGCCGATCGCGGCCAGACCGAGGCGGACTGGCGCGAGGCCGTTCTCGATGCCCTGGGCACCGCCGTCGAGCGCCGGCAGGTCGCCGACGTCCCGACGGGCGTCCTGCTCTCGGGTGGCCTGGACAGCTCGCTGCTCGTGGCCCTGCTCGCGCGGAGCGGGCAGCAGGGCCTGAAGACCTTCTCGGTAGGCTTCGACGCGGTGAACGGCGTCGAGGGCGACGAGTTCAAGTACTCGGATATCGTCGCCGAGACCTTCGCCACGGACCACACGAAGCTGGCGGTCGACGGCTCCCGGACGCTGGAAGCGCTGCCCGCGGCGATCGCGGCGATGTCGGAACCGCAGATGAGCCACGACGCGGTGGCCTTCCTCCTGCTCTCGCAGGAGGTCGCCAAGCACGTGACGGTGATCCAGAGCGGGCAGGGCGCCGACGAGGTGTTCGGCGGCTATCACTGGTACCCCAAGCTGATGGGCTCGACCGACCCGGTCGCCGATTACGCGAAAGCGTATTTCGACCGCGACCACGCCGAGATGCGCGAGGCTCTGACGCCCGACATGCTGGGGGGCGATCACAGCACCGACTACATCGCCGCCTTCTTCGCGAAGTCGCGGAGCGCCAGCGCCATCGACAAGACCCTGCAGCTCGACCAGGAGGTCATGATGGTCGACGACCCGGTCAAGCGGGTCGACAACATGACGATGGCCTGCGGCCTCGAGGCGCGGGTGCCGTTCCTCGACCACGACCTCGTCGAGCTGGCGGCCCGCATCCCGGCGGAGCTCAAGGTCCGGGACGGCGGCAAGTACATCCTCAAGGAAGCCGCGCGGGCGGTCGTCCCGGCCGAGGTGATCGACCGCAAGAAGGGGTATTTCCCCGTGCCCGCCCTGAAGCACATCCGCGGTCCGTTCCTCGACTACGTCCGCGAGATCCTCGACCGGCCCGAGGCGCGCGCGCGCGGCATCTTCGACCGCGCCTACGTCGATCACCTGCTCGCCGATCCCGACGGCACGCTGACGCCCAAGGGCAACTCGAAGCTCTGGCAGGTGGCCCTTCTGGAGAGCTGGCTCCAGACCCACGGCGTCTGAGACGGGCCGCGGCACGGCTTTCGCGACGGATCGTGATCGACCGCGCGCTCAAGGTGCCGCGCTTTGTCCACGATCGTCCCGGATCAGCCGGCCGACAGACACCCGGAGAAGCCCGTCGATGTGCCGCTGGATCGCCTATGCGGGACGCACCATCCCGCTGGAGCACTACGTCACCGAGCCGTCCCACAGCCTCGTCTCGCAGAGCATCGCGGCGCTCGAATCGACCGCGGCGACCAACGGCGACGGGTTCGGCCTCGGCTGGTACGGCGATCACCCGGAGCCGGGCCGGTACCGCGAGGTCCAGCCCGCCTGGTCGGACGACAACCTCCGCTACCTGTGCCGGCACCTGCGTTCGCATCTGTTCTTCGCGCACGTGCGCGCCGCGACCGGGACGCCGATCACCCGGCCGAACTGTCATCCCTTCGCCTGCGGCCCGTGGCTGTTCATGCACAACGGCTATATCGGCGACTGGAGCCGCCTGCGGCGGCCGGTCGAGGCGCTGATCCCCGACGAGCTCTACCCGTCGCGCGCCGGCACCACCGATTCCGAGGCGATCTTCCTGGGATTGCTGGGCTGCGGCCTGATGGGCCCGGGGTCGCGCCGCGATCCGGTCGACGCGACGGCGCGCGCTCTCGCGCGGCTCACGGACCTCGCCGGAGCGCATCCGTTCCGGTTCACGGCGGCGCTGGCGGACGGCCGCGATCTCTACGCGTTCCGGTACGCCGCGAACGACAAGGCGAACTCGCTCTATTACCGCGCCTCGGAGGACGGCGTGGTGGTCGCCTCGGAGCCGCTCGACCGGGATCACGGCGCCTGGACGACGGTCGCCGAGAACAGCGTCCTCGTCGCGCGGCGGGACGCGCCGGTAGAGATTCTGTCGCTGGCGCAGTTCGGCCTGGCCGCGCCGCCGGTCGAAGACTCGGTCCGCCGGCTGCGCGCCTGAGCGACGGCCCTCAGGCGACGCGGGAGAGGCTGCTGCTCTGCGAACCCTCCGCGCTGCGGGCGGAATCGTAGGCACGATTGCGCAGGGCGGTCTCGCTCGGGAGCTGGTCGATCACGTTGCCGGACGACGGATCGACCACCTGGAACACGATCGAGCTCGTGTCCGGGTCCTGGATGTAGCGTGCCTTGCCGCCGTTCGTGCCGATGTCGAGCTTCACCGCGGGCTCGAGCGGCTTGGCGGGGGTCTTGGGCTCGGGCGCCTGCTGGGTCACGGCGGCGGCGGCCGTCGCTCCGAGCGCGTCGAGGCCCTGCGGCCCCGGCGTCGTGGATGTCAGCGTTCGGATCTCCATCGCCGGTCTCCTGCGATCCTGTGATCGAAGGATTGAGGCGCGGTCCTGCCTAATCGTTCCTTAATGGCGCCTGCCGGTCCACCGGATGCTGGCGCGCGATCGGAGACGCGATGAACATCGCGTTACTGCCGCGACACAAATCCGCGCTGCTTTTTCACTGACGCCGACTCGGCCGCTGTCCCGCTCGTCTTCCGGGGACGGGGCCGCGATCCGAACAGCGCGACGTCGAGCACGCCCTGTCCAGGATGCCGGCGATGCTCGTCCTGGCGGGGACGGCGGCGCTCGGCGCGCCGGGCGATCCGGGAACGCCCGCGCAGTTCATCCGCGCGCACCGCTGCGCGGTCGCGGCGCGGCTCGATCCACGGACGCGGGCCGATCGAGGTCTCCCGCGACCGCTTCATCGTCGTCGCGCCGCGCGGGCAGTCGCAGCGCTCGGTCCAGTGCATCGTCCAGGATCGGGATACGCGGATGCTTTGCGAGGCCGCGTCGACCGCCTCCGGGCCGCCCGAGGGGAGCCGCCTGAGGCTGGATGCACCCGCCCGGGCGACATGCTCGGTATCGAGGTCCCGTACGGCGGCACGCCCGGGTCCTGAGCGGACCGGGCGTGCCGTCACCTCACTCGGCGGCGTCGACGTAGAGCTTGCCGCCCTCGGCCAGGAACTCCTGCGACTTCGCCCGCATGCCGGCTTCGGCCTCGGCCTTCGACATCGCGGGCGCCGCGCCCACGACCTCGCCGGCCTCCTCCATCGCCAGCACCTCGGCGCGCAGGTCCTGCGTGATCTTCATCGAGCAGAATTTCGGCCCGCACATCGAGCAGAAATGCGCGACCTTGTGGGCATCCTTCGGCAGGGTCTCGTCGTGGAAGCGCCGCGCCGTATCCGGGTCGAGGCCCAGGTTGAACTGGTCCTCCCAGCGGAAGTCGAACCGGGCGCGGCTGAGCGCGTCGTCCCGGAGCTGCGCGGCGGGATGCCCCTTGGCGAGGTCGGCGGCGTGGGCGGCGATCTTGTAGGTGATCACGCCGGTCTTCACGTCGTCCCGGTCGGGCAGGCCGAGATGCTCCTTCGGCGTGACGTAGCAGAGCATCGCGGTGCCGAACCAGCCGATCATCGCGGCGCCGATGCCCGAGGTGATGTGGTCGTAGCCGGGGGCGATGTCGGTGGTCAGCGGGCCGAGGGTGTAGAACGGCGCCTCGCCGCACTCCTTCAGCTGCTTCTCCATGTTGACCTTGATCTTGTGCATCGGCACGTGGCCGGGGCCCTCGATCATCACCTGACAGCCCTTGTCCCAGGCGACCTTGGTCAGCTCGCCCAGCGTCTCCAGCTCGCCGAACTGGGCGGCGTCGTTGGCGTCGGCGATCGAGCCCGGGCGCAGGCCGTCGCCCAGCGAGAACGAGACGTCGTAGGCCCGCATGATGTCGCAGATCTCGTCGAACCGCTCGTAGAGGAACGATTCCCGGTGCCCGGCGAGGCACCAGCGGGCCATGATCGAGCCGCCGCGCGAGACGATGCCGGTGACGCGCCGGGCGGTCAGCGGCACGTGGGCGAGCCGCACGCCGGCATGGATGGTGAAGTAGTCGATGCCCTGCTCGGCCTGCTCGATCAGCGTGTCCTTGAAGACCTCCCAGTCGAGCTTCAGCGGGTCGCCGCCGACCTTCTCCAGCGCCTGGTAGATCGGCACCGTGCCGATCGGAACCGGGCTGTTGCGGATGATCCACGAGCGGATATTGTGGATGTTGCGGCCGGTGGACAGGTCCATGACCGTGTCGGCGCCCCAGCGGATCGACCAGACGAGCTTCTCGACCTCGTCGGCCGCCGAGGAGGTCACGGCCGAGTTGCCGATATTGGCGTTGATCTTGACCAGGAAGTTCCGGCCGATCGCCATCGGCTCCAGCTCGGTGTGGTTGATGTTGGCCGGGATGATCGCCCGGCCGCGGGCGATCTCGTCGCGCACGAATTCCGGGGTGATGAAGGGAGGGACCGAGGCCCCGAAGCTCTGGCCGTCGGCGAGCGCGGCCTCGGCGCCCGCGAGCATCGCCTCGCGGCAGACGTTCTCGCGATGGGCGACGTAGATCATCTCCTCGGTGATGATTCCCGCGCGGGCGAACTCGTACTGGGTCACTATCTGGCCCGGGGCCGCCTTGCGGACGGTCCGCTCGGCCGGGCAGGGGGCCACGAGCTTGTCGCCCGCGAAACCGTTATCCTCGGGCTTCACCGCGCGCGGGGCGACGGACGCGTAGCCGCGCGCCGCGATCCAGGGCTCGCGCACGCCGGGGAGGCCGGCGTTGAGGTCGATGCGGGCATCGGTCTCCGTGTAGGGGCCCGACGGGTCGTAGACCCGCACCGGTTCCTCCTTCGGATCGGAGAGGACGATCTCGCGGTAGGGTACGCGGATGTCCGGCCGCCCGGCCGGGCTCGCGTAGGCCTTGCGCGATCCGGTCACCGGACCCGTGGTCACGGTCTCGGGGCTGCCTTTCACGTCCTTCGGGAGAACGGGTGCGTTCATCGTGGGCCTCTCCTCGTGCTGGAGCGGTCCGGTCCACGCGATGGCCGAGATGAGATGAGGTCGCGCGAAAGGCGACCGCAGGTTCCCGTCCCTCCGCCGGTATGAGCCGGATCAGGTTCAAGGGTCAGGGCAGCGTGCCCAATCTCAGCCCTCTGCAGGGCCCCCCTCGGAACGGTTCCAGATTCGGGCTCGCGGACGGCTTTGTCAATGCTGACCCGTCGCCCTAGAAAACACATCCCGGAAACCGTTCGTCCGAACGCCCTCGCTCTCCCAGACCGCATGCGCCTCCTCGCCGGCCTCCTGCTCGCAGCGCTCCTGCTCTGCGGCCTGGCCTGCGCCGCGCTCGCGCTCGGGCAGCGGCGGTTCCTCTACCCGGGCGCCTTCGGTCCGCAGAACCCGTGGACGATCCCGCCCGGCCTCGCGACGATTACGGTCGCGACCCCCGACGGCGAGAGCCTGCACGGTCTGTGGCGGCCGCCGCGGCCGGGCTGCGGCGTCGTCGTCAGCTTCCACGGCAACGGGTCGCGCCCCGAGCCGCACGCGGCGCGATTCGCCGCGGGGCCCTGGCGGGCGGGCGGCTGGGGTGTGCTCTCCGTGGCCTATCGCGGCTATCCCGGCTCGACCGGGAGTCCGAGCGAGGACGGGCTGATCCGCGACGGGCTGGCGGCCGTCGAGGCCGCGCGGGCGCGGGCGCCCGGCGCGCCGATCCTGCTCCACGGCCATTCCCTCGGGGCCGCCGTGGCCGTGGCCGTCGCCGAGCGGGTGCCGGCGATCGGGCTGTACCTGGAGGCGCCCTTCGACTCGATGACCCACACCGTGCGGCTGCATGTCCCGCTAGCCCCGATCTGGCTCCTGCGCGACACGTACCGCTCGGACCTGCGCATCCGCGGTGGGACGGCGCCCGTGTTGATCGTGCAGGGCCGCGACGACACGGTCGTGCCGGCCAAGCTGGCGCGGAACCTCGCCGAGGCGGCCGGCCCCCGGGCCCAAATCGACGTGATCCCGGGGGACCACGTCTCCATCCTCGGGATCCGGGATCGCGAGGCCGAGGCGCTGTTCGGGTCGCGCGTCGGTCCGGCCTGCCCGCAGCCGGCGGACCAGCAGGGGTAGGAGAGGGAGGCTCGCGTGGTCGGACGGCGCTCGCAGCGCTGGAGCGCCGAGGATCCGGACGCGCCGGGCGTTCCGGGCCCGCCGGACCCGGTCTGTCCCCTCTGCGAGCGCCCGATCCCGCGCCGCGCCCGCTCCAGCCTCCATCACCTCACGCCGAAGCTCAAGGGCGGGACCCATCGCGGAACGGTCCGGCTGCACCAGATCTGCCACTCGGCGATCCACGCCCGCTACAGCGAGGCGGAGATCGCCAAGCGCCTCGCGGACGTCGAGGCGCTGCGCGCCGATCCGGAGATCGCGCGCTTCCTCGTCTGGGTCCGCGGCAAGCCCGACGATTTCCACGCGGCGACGCGCATGACCCGTGCGCGGCGGTCGGCGCGGCGCAGCAACTGACCGGCCGGCGTTTACCGCGCGTTCGTCACATCCGCAGGTGGCCGCCGCCCCGTTCCTTGCCGTCAACCCGAACCGGTCCAGGATCGCCCCGATCGCGAGGGGTGGGTCGATGGTCGGGGTCGGTGATACGGGAGATCGGCTCGCCTGGGTCGATATCGCCAAGGGGATCTGCATCCTCCTGGTCGTCATGATGCATTCGGTCGTCGGCACCGGCGAGGCCATGGGCGGCGAGGGCTTCCTCCACCCGGTCGTCGCCTTCGCGAAGCCGTTCCGGATCCCGGACTTCTTCCTGCTCTCCGGCCTGTTCGTCGGACGGGTGATCGACCGCGACTGGCGGCTGTTCTCCGACCGCCGGGTCGTCCACTTCGCCTATTTCTACCTGCTCTGGCTGGTGATCCAGTCGGGTGCCAGATACGGCAAGATCGTCGGGGATGCCGGGCCCGCGGCCTTCGCGGCGCACCTCGCCCACGCGCTGATCGAGCCCTATTCCAGCCTCTGGTTCATCTACCTGCTGGCGGTGTTCTCGGTGGTCACCAAGGCCCTGCGTCGCGTGCCCGGCGGCGTGCTCCTCGCCGGCGCCGCCCTGCTGCAGATCGCCGACATCCGCAGCGAGTCGACCCTGATCGAGGAATTCTGCGCCCGTTACGTCTTCTTCATCGCGGGTTACCTGTTCGCCGGCCGGATCTTCGCGCTCGCCGACGCGGCGCGCCGCCGCGTCCCGCTCGCCCTGTGCGGACTCGCCGCCTGGGCATTCCTCGAGGGCTGGCTCGCGCTGACCCCGTCGGGCCTGCCGGACCATCCGACCCTCGCCAGCCTGCCGCTGGTGAGCCTCGCCCTCGGCGCCGCCGGTGCCCTCGCGATCGTGGTGGCGGCCTCCCTGATCGGCCGCGCCGGCGGCCCGGTCGCGGAGGCTGTCCGGACCTGCGGCCAGCGCTCGATCGTGATCTACCTCGCCTTCTCGCTGCCCATGGCCGCGACCCGGGAGGTCCTCGTGCGCACCGGCGCGATCGCCGATATCGGCCTCGCGAGCCTCGCGGTCATGACGATGGCGGTCGTTCTGCCGCTGGCGCTGGAGCGGCTGGTCCGCGGGACGGCGCTCGACCTGCTGTTCGTGCGGCCGCGCCGGTTCCGGCTGGTGGCGTCCGGGCGCCGCCCGCGCCCGGCCCTGCAGGCGACCTGAGAGGGGCTCAGCCGTCGAAGGCGATGCCGATCCGCCGGCTGCGTCGCCACGCCACGGTGGCCGGGCGCGGTTCGGCGCCGGCGCTGACCCGCAGTGGGAAGCGGTCCGGCACGGCCTGATCGTCCTCGACCTCGATCTGCGCGCCCACGTCCGTGGCGTCCCAGACCAGGCAGCTCACCTCGCCGCCGTCGAGCAGCACCGCGCCGAAGGTGAAAGCGTTCTTCCGGAAAGCGCCGCGGCGATTCTCCGTCATCAGCTCCTCCGTCCGGTCCCGCGGCTCCGCGGAGAGAGCTCCGCGGAGCCGGACGATGCCGGATGGCGGTTAACAGGGCAAATACGTTCCCGCGTCTGCCCTGCTCGACCGAGATCAATACTCGTCCGGATCACCCCGGTAGCGGCGCGGGCCCGGACCGTAATCGTCGTCGTAGGGGCGGCGCACCGGCGGGCGGTCGTAGTCGCGGCGGTCGCGGTAGGCGTCGCGTCGGTCATCGTACCCGTCGTTGCGGTAGCCGCCGCCGTAGCCCCCGCCGCCGTAGCCTCCGCCGCCGCCGTAGCCACTACCGCCGCCGCCGTAGCCGCCACCGCCGCCCGCGTTGATGCGCGGGGCGTACCAGCAGCTCTTCGCCTGGCCCGGTGCCGGATCGCCGAAGGTCTGGGTGTTGCAGGGCACGACGCCGCCCTGCGGGAAGGGCCGGCCGTTCGTCCGGCCGGGCACGCCGTAATAGACATTGGTGGGGTAGGGCATCCGGCAGACGCCGCCCTCCTGCGCACAACCGACCAGGTTCACCGTGTCGAGCTGATAGGCTTGGGCCGGGGCGGGCGCGAGCGCGCCGCCTCCCAGGGTGATGGCCCCGAAGGCCAGAGCGATCCGAATCTGCACGTCCCCGATTCCCCCCGTGGTTCGCGGTCCGCGTGCCGAATAATCCGGTCGGCGGCTTCCGGCCAGCGGCCGCGCTCGCTATGGCGTCGCACGAGGACGCGCGCGGGCCGGTCCGCGGCCGGCGCGTCGGTGATCGGGCGGAACGCCCCGTCTCGGACGGGAGAGGGCGCCCCGGGAGGCCTTGATGAGGGATGCGTCCGCGCAGGAGCTTCTGCTGCTCAGCGCGTTGCAGGAATGCCGGATCCAGCTCGACGCGGCGCGCAGGGACGAGGCGGCCCGCGCCGCCGTCCGGGACGAGCTCCAGGCCGCGCTCAGCCGCGAGGCCGCTCTCGCGGCGGCGATCGTGGAGGAGCGCGAGCGGACGGAGGCCGTCCGCCTCGTGCTTCAGGCGCTGCTGATGAGCGTCCGACGGTTCGGCCTGCGCCGGCGCCTGTTCCGGGCGCGCATCGCGCGGCTCGGCCGCGAGACGCCGGATGCCGGTCCGCAGGCTGCCCGCCACCCCGTGTTGCTCGCCGAGGCCCGCCGGGTGCTCGGCAAGCCGGCCGCCGAGCCCTCGGCCGAGCCGTGACGCCGGTCGCCGCCTAACCGCCGCGCGGGGCGGCTCCTCACGGGACGGCGCCCGCGTCGGCGGGCGCCGCGGACGCGACGATCAGGACTACGAGAACGCCGAGTGGCAGGACGATGCTGCCGAAGGCGAGATGCGCGATCCCGTAGGCTCCGCAGAGCGCGCCCGCGGCGAAGGCCGCGATCGCCGGGAGCACGCGCAGGAACCGCTTCCGGGTCTGCTCGCGCTGTTCGCCGCTGCCCAGGGCGAGGTCCGTCGCGTCGATGACGGCCTGGCTGACGCTGACGGTCATGACCGTCGTGGGCGCGAGATGGCCGAGTGACAGGCGTCCGACGGCGTTCTGCAGGCCCATGGCCGCGACCGCGAGCATGCCGACGGTGATGGAGGCGGCGCCGTCCGCCGCGCCGAGGGGTGACCAGACGGTGCCGCACAGGCCGAACCCCGCGAGCAGGGCCACCTCGACGGCGAGAAGCCAGGGCAGGGGATCGACTCCCCGCCGCTCCAGCACCAGGGCCAGAACCCGGGCTCCCGCCACCGCCCCGACGAAGACGGGCAGCGCCAGGAGCTTGGCCACCACGCCGCTCGAGCTCGCGACGAGCTCGGCGCCGATCAGGACGAAGTTACCGGTGACGTGGGCGGTGAACAGGCCGGTCAGGGCGATGAAGGCGGCCGCGTCGACGAAGCCTGCGACGAACGCCAGGGCGGCGCCCGCGGAGGGGCCGCTCCCCGGATTCTGCGACCGCGCGGGACGGGTCATCGTCTCAGTCGGCGAAGGGTGCCGCCATCGTGCCGACCGGCATCCGCGGGTTGGCGAAGTAGTCCGGCCAGCGGTCGCAGAGGTAGAGGATCACGACCAGCACGGTGGCGGTCGCCAGCAGGGAGGCGAGCACCTCCGTGACCTGTACGGCCCACCGTCCGAGTGTCGGAATCGCCACGAGGCCGCCGACGAAGAGTGTGGTCACGATCACGGGTGCGGACATCGAACGAGGCTCCGCGGCGCGGCCCGGGGGCGGGTCCATCTCGAATCCTAACGCCGCGCGGGCCCGCGGCGTTACCGATATCGGTTATCGTGAACCATGATAGGCAACCTGAACATCGAGCTGCTGCGCTCGTTCCTGGCGGTCGTCGAGAGCAGCAGCTTCACGGCCGCGGCCCAGGCGCTCGGCCTCCGGCAATCCACCGTGAGCGGGCACATCGCGCGGCTGGAGCAGGCTCTCGGTCGGCCGCTCCTGACGCGGGACACGCACCGGGTCGCTCCGACGCCGGACGGCCAGGCCATGATCGGCTTCGCCCGCGAGGTGGTGGACGCGCAGGACCGGCTGCGCGCCTTCTTCTCGCCGGGCGGCCTGCGCGGCCGCATCCGTCTCGGCGTCTCCGAGGACTACACCCTGTCGACCCTGGCGCAGGTGCTGGCCCGCTTCGCCGGTCGGCACGACGCGGTCGATCTCCAGATCACGGTCGGGCTGAGCCGCACCCTCTACCAGGGCTACGACGCGGGCGAGCTCGACGTGATCTTCTGCAAGCGCCGGCGCGGCGATCCGCGCGGAACCTTGGCCTGGACCGAGGACCTGATCTGGGCGGGCCGGCCCGGCTTCGTCCCGGATCCGGCCAAGCCCTTGCCCCTGGTGCTCTACCCGCCGCCCTCGATGACCCGCACGCTGGCGCTCGACGCCCTCGAGACGGTGGGCCGGTCCTGGCGGGTGGTATGCACGAGCGGCAGCCTGATGGGCTTGCGGGCCGCCGTCGAGGCCGGCCTGGGCATCGCGCCGCACTCGGCCAAGGTCATGCCGCCAGGTCTCGCGGCGATCCCCGAGGCGGTCGGCCTGCCTCCGCTCGGCGCGGTCGAGTTCGTCGTATTGGGCCCGGGGCGCCAGCACGCGGCGGCGACCGCGCTGCAGGAGACGATCCTGGCGAGCACGGGCGAGCTTCAGGGCGCCGCGCACTAGCTGCGCCCCGCGCCGCGGCGCGGCGTCCGGCTTCGATCCGGCCGGTCCGGCGCGGTCCTTAACGGAATGGCCAGCCTTTTTCCGCACCGTACCGCGAAGCGGTCACAAACGGTTTCGACAAGGACGGCCGGCGGCGCCGGCCTCCGTGTCGTTTCCGGACGGGGCGCGAAACCGCCGCATTTGGCGTGCGGAGACCGTCCTGCGGTGCGCCGGACAGACGCGCGTCGTGGCGGAACATTCGAAGACGGGATGCATGGCCAAGGGTCGGGGCAGGATTGAGCCGAACTTCGACGTGCCCGAGGGGCGCGCGCGGGATCGCGGCGAACTCGACCTGCGCCTGACTCGGGAAGACCGGCCGGGAGCAGGAGACGGCGTGGCGAAGCGATCGGGCGGCGGAGCGCGGCAGCCGAACAAGGCGCCGGCGCGGACCACGGGGCGGGCGAAGGCCTCGGGTCGCGGACGACGTCGGCGTTCCTGGCTCGGCCGCATCGTCTACGGCACCGTCGTCCTCGGCCTCTGGGGGGTGATCGGGCTCGCCGGCCTCATCGCCTACCACGCGTCGCAACTGCCGCCGATCGACCAGCTCGCGGTGCCGAAGCGGCCGCCCAACATCGCCATCCTGGCGAGCGACGGCTCGCTGCTCGCCAATCGCGGCGAGACCGGCGGCCGTGTGGTGTCGATCAAGGAGCTGCCGCCCTACCTGCCGCGCGCCTTCGTGGCGATCGAGGATCGGCGCTTCTACCAGCATTTCGGCGTGGATCCCGTCGGCATCGTCCGGGCCATCGGCCAGAACCTGACCCGTCGCGGCGTGGCGCAGGGCGGCTCGACCCTGACCCAGCAGCTCGCCAAGAACCTGTTCCTGACCCCGGAGCGCTCGGCCTCGCGCAAGATCCAGGAGGCGATCCTCGCGCTCTGGCTCGAGCACAAGTACACCAAGGACGAGATCCTCGAACTCTACCTGAACCGCGTCTATTTCGGCGCCGGCGCCTACGGCGTCGAGGCGGCGGCGCAGCGCTATTTCGGCAAGCCCGCCAAGGAGGTGAGCCTCGCGCAGGCCGCGATGCTCGGCGGGCTCGTGCAGGCGCCCTCGCGCCTCGCCCCGAACCGCAACCTGCCGGCCGCCCAGGCCCGCGCCGCCCAGGTCCTCGCCGCCATGCAGGAGCTGGGCTTCGCGTCGGCGCAGGACGTCAAGGTTGCGCTCGCCCAGCCGGCGAAGCCCGCCAACGCCCGCGGCGGCGGGTCGGCCAACTACGTCGCCGACCTCGTGATGGACGTGCTCGACGATTACGTCGGCAAGTTCGACACCGACATCACGGTCCAGACCACCGTCGATCCCAGCCTCCAGGCGGCGGCCGAGAAGGCGCTGACCGACGAGCTCAACGCGAAGGGGACGCGCTACAACGTCAGCCAGGGCGCCCTGGTCTCGATGCGGCCCGACGGCGCCATCCGCGCCCTGATCGGCGGCCGCGACTACGCGCAGAGCCAGTTCAACCGGGCCACGACCGCCAAGCGTCAGCCCGGCTCCTCGTTCAAGCCGTTCGTCTACCTCGCGGCCGTGGAGCACGGCGCCACGCCCGACACGGTCCGGGAGGACGCGCCGATCCGGATCGGCAACTGGGCGCCGGAGAACTACTCCCACCGCTATGAGGGCCCCGTCACGCTGCGGACGGCGCTCGCCCAGTCGCTCAACACGGTCGCGGTGCGCCTCGGCCAGGAGGTCGGTCCGAAGACCGTGGTCCAGACCGCCCAGCGCCTCGGCATCACCTCGCCGCTCCAGGCCAACGGGTCCATCGCCCTCGGTACGTCCGAGGTCACGCTCCTGGAGATGGTCGGCGCCTACGGGGCCTTCGCCAACGGCGGCATCGGCGTGATCCCGTACGTCGTCACCGCCGTGAAGAGCCAGGACGGGAAGGTGCTCTACAAGCGCTCCGACAACGGTCTGGGCCGGGTCATCGACGCCAACGCCGACGGCATGATGAACGCCATGATGCACGAGACCTTCGTGAGCGGCACCGGCAAGAAGGCCGACATCCCCGGCTGGGACCTCGCGGGGAAGAGCGGCACCACGCAGGATTACCGCGACGCGTGGTTCTTGGGCTTCTCGGGCAGCCTCGTGACCGGGGTCTGGCTCGGCAACGACGACGGCGAGCTCACCAAGAAGGTCACCGGCGGCAACCTGCCGGCGGAGATCTGGAAGACCTACATGACCCAGGCGCTGAAGGGGCAGACGCCGGTCCCGCTCCCGGGCCTGAATCGCTGGCGCCGGCAGCCGGAGACGACCGCCTCGGTGGCGAGCGCCGCCCCGGCCGGCCCGGGCGGGCTCCTCGGTCAGATCCTCGGCGAGCCGGAGGCGCCGGCGCCGCGCCAGGCCGCGCCGGCACGGCGCGCCCAGAAGGATGACCGCAACTTCATCGAGAAGCTGTTCGGCATCGGGGACTGACGCGCCGCGCCTGGCCAGGATCGCGCAAGGGCGCGCGTCGCGGGCGGGTGGCCGCCCGCGACGCGCGCCGTCCTGTATCGACCCGACGACGGCGGAGTTCCGAACCGCGGCGCGCGCGCCGCGCCGGCACTGACAGGGGTACGGGCCTCTATTTGTATAGGCAGCGATTTGGCGCTTCTTAATGCTGCTAATAACCGCTTTTTCAATCTTCGCGGACGTAAGATCGGGTCAACAGTAAGTCCGTGAACCGCAATGGCGCGGCCGGCGGCAGCCCGAACGAGTCCATGCTCCTGCGCGCGACCGCCACAGCGATCCGAGCCCATCTCGACGATCGCGCCTCGCGCCTGATCGCGGTGGGCGGCACGTGCCTGCTGGTCTGCCTGGCCCTGCTCGGCGTCTATCTCTGCCTCGATCTGCGCGACGTCGCCTGGCACAACGCGCGCCGCAACGCGTCGAACCTGCTGGCGGTCATCGAGGAGGGCGTCGGCCACAGCCTGCGGGTCTACGATCTCTCCCTGCAGAACTCCGCGCGCCTCGCGAGCCGCACCGACATCGGGGCCCTGGAGCCGGAGATCCGGCGCTTGGCGCTGTTCGACACGGCGGTGGCGGGGTCCGGGCTCGGTCCGATCGCCGTCACGGACGCGGCCGGCGATGTCCGTCTGACCAGTGATCCGTCCGTTCACGCCCGGCCCAACCTGCGCGCGCTGCCGGAATTCGAGTTCCACCGGTCGAACCCCGATGGCGGCCTGATCCTGTCCGGCCCGACCGTGTCGCGGCTGACTGGGGAGCCGATCATCCGCATGACCCGCCGGATCCGGACGCCGGACGGTTCGTTCGCCGGGATCGTCTCGGGATCGATCAAGCTCGCGCATTTCCAGGCCTTGTTCGAGCGTCTGCACTTCGACGACGGCATCGCCCTGAACGTCTTCCACCGGGACGGAACGCTCCTGATCCGGGCGCCGGCCCTCCCGCAGGCGCTCGGCCTGAGCATCAGCGCGAGCACGGGCTACAAGATGTACCGGGCCACGCCGCGCGGCGAGTTCCAGGGGCGCTCGTTCCTGGACGGCGTCGAGCGGGTCTACAGCTTCGCCGACCTCGGCGACCTGCCGCTGATCGTGACCGTGGCGACGGATGTCGACAGCATCCGCGGCGTCTGGATCTACAAGGCCGCGATCGTCGGCGTCCTGATCCTGTGCCTCTGCGGCCTGTCCTTCGGCCTGACGGTCCTGCTGCACCGGGAGGTGGGGCGCCATGTGGCCGCCGAGGCCTCCACCCGCGAGGCGAACGCCGCGCTCGCCGTGCTCGCGCGGACCGACGGCCTGACCGGCCTGCCGAACCGGCGCAGCTACGACGAGCACTTCGCCGTGGAGTGGAAGCGTGCCGTCCAGCTCCGGACACCCCTGGCGCTGATGATCGTCGATGCCGACCACTTCAAGCAGTTCAACGACCGCTTCGGCCACCAGCGCGGCGACGAGGTGCTGAGGGCGGTGGCGGACTGCCTGCAGCGGACCCTCGATACCGCCGGGCTCAGCTTCCGGATCGGCGGCGAGGAGTTCGTCGCCCTGCTGCCGGGCCTCGACGCGACGGCCGCCAGCGTCGCGGCGGAGCGCATCCGCCGCGCCGTGGTGAACCTCCGCATCCCCCACGCCCCGGAGGTCGGGGGCAGCGCCACGGTGAGCATCGGCGTCGCCAGCGCAGATCCCGGCGGCGGCGATCCGCCCGAGGGCCTGTTCCCGGCGGCGGACGCGGCCCTCTACGCGGCCAAGAAGGCCGGCCGCAACCGCGTCCGGGCCGCCGCGCCGGCCGATCCCGTGACCCTGGCGCTGCGGGCCTGAGCCGGCCCGCTCTCAGAGCATCGGCAGCATCCGGGGGCGCGGTCCGCGCGGGAAATGCGCGTCGATCAGGGCGATCTCGGCCGCGCCGAGGTGCAGGTCCGCCGCGCCGGCATTCGCGACGGCCCGGTCCGGGCGACCGGTCTTGGGGATCGTGAACGTGCCCGGCAGCCGGGTCAGGTAGGCGAGGGCCACCGCGTAGGGCGTCGTGCCGTGGTTCTGCGCGATGCCCGCCAGCACGCGGCCGCCTGCGCTGGCCGGATCGGGGAAGTCGCCGCTGCCGAAGGGCGAGTAGCCCACCATCGCGACGCCGTGCTTCTCGCACCAGGGCAGCACGGCGTGCTCGATGGCCCGCTCGTTCAGGTGGTAGAGGACCTGATTGCACGCGATCCGGTCCGGCCCCGCGATGGCGAGGGCGCGGTCGAGATCCTCGACGTCGAAGTTGCTGACGCCCCAGGACAGGATCTTGCCCGCCCGGCGCAGGTCCTCGAAGCCCGCGATCGTCTCCGCCAGCGGGTGCTGGCCCGGCCAGTGCAGCAGGTAGCAGTCCAGCCGATCCGTCCGCAGGCGGCGGAGCGAGGCCTCGCAGGCCCGGGCGACGCCCCGGCGCGTCGCGTTGCCCGGCACCACCTTCGAGACGAGGAACACCTCCTCGCGGCAATCCGCGACGGCGGCGGCGACGATCGCCTCCGCGTCGCCGTACATCTCCGCGGTGTCGATATGGGTCATGCCGGCGTCGATCCCGGCCCGCAGCGCCCGGACCGCGTCCGTCCGGTCCGAACTGTCGATGTGCCACGTGCCCTGGCCGATGACCGGCACAGAGACGCGCGTCGCGCCGAAGCTCCTGGCGTACATGGCAGCGCTCCCTTTTCGCTGTCACAGGGGTTGCAGGCGGCGGTCCGGTCGTGTCCCGGGCCGCCGGCGTATCACGGCTCGGCCGCGCAACAACCCGGCACGCCTTACTCGCGCCATCTTGGGGCGTTGAGCAATGGCATGCGGCCTCCCGCGGCGCTAAACTTTGGGCCCATACCCGGAGTCCGGCGGCGTGGGCTTGCCGAGCCTGCGCTGCCCCGCGCAGCGCCGCCGCGCAGGGCCACGCGACACCCGGACCCGCGCACGGTCCGTCGGCTGGCCCTGCTGGAGATGCGTCGATGCTGCCGGCCCACCGGATATTCTGGGGTCTGATCCTGCTGGCGGCGGCCGGCGCGGGGTTGCTCTACAACATCATCTTCGCGGCCGGAGCCTCGCCGCTCGCCGGATTTACCTACGGCCTCTGCATGGGCGCCACGGTGCTGGCCTTCGACCGCGGGCTGATCCTGGCCGGGCTGCAGGCGCGGATCCGCCGGCTGCCGGCCTGGCTCTACGTGCTGGCCGCGGAACTCGCCTACGTGCTGATGATCATGGCGGGCAACGCGCTGGGCGGCCTGGTCGTCTGGGCGTTCGCCCTGACACCGGACGACCTCACGACCGCGACCCGCATGACGGCGCGGGTCCTGGCCTACGCCCTGGCGGTGTCGGGCCTGCTGGTCTTCGTCATCCGGATGCGCGACCTGATCGGCGGCGAGGTGTTCGTGAACTTCATGATCGGCCGCTACCACAAGCCGGTGGCGGAGGAGCGGGTCTTCCTGTTCCTCGACGTCGTCGGCTCCACGGCCTTCGCGGAGACTCACGGCGACCTCCGCGCGCAGGAATATCTCAGCGCGGTGTTCGCGACGCTCGCCGAGCCGGTGCGGCGCAACGGCGGCTCGGTGGACGACTACGTCGGCGATCTCGCCATGGTGACGTGGCCGATGGCCCGCGGCCTGAAGGACGCGCGCTGCGTGACCTGCGTGTTCGAGGTGCTCGATCGGATCGAGGCGGACGCCGCGGCCTGGCAAGCCCGGTTCGGCACGGTGCCGCGGCTGCGGGCGGCCCTGCACGGCGGCTCGGTGGTCACGGCCGAAGTCGGGGTCGACCGCCACAAGATCGCGTATTTCGGCGACGCCGTGAACGTGACGTCGCGGATCGAGGCCCTGTGCCGCCCCCTCGGCGTCGGCATCCTGATCTCGCAGGATCTCCTCAACCGCCTGCCGCGCCTGCCGGCCGGGGTGCGGGCGCGGTCCCTCGGCGCCCACGCGCTCCGCGGCCGCGGTGCGCCGCTGTCCGTCGCGACGCTGGAGCGCGGGCCCGCCGAGACCGCGCCGGTGGCGGACCTGTCGCCCCGGCGCGCCGCGGTCGCCCGCTGATGTCCGGGTCGAGCACCGCGCGGGCGAACGCCCTGATCGCCGTGAAGATGGCGCTGCGCTTCGGGCTGCCGCTGATCGGACTCGTCGTCTTCGGCCGCGCCATCGTGCTGTCGGTGGGCGGCGATATCGAGCACGGGCAGTTCGCCCTGGGCGTGCTCCTCATCCTGGCAGGCTTCACCTCGAAGCTTGTACCCCGCCCATGAGTGTCGCGCCGCGCCCGCCGATCTACCTCGACGCCGACGCCTGCCCGGTCAAGGACGAGACCTACCGGGTCGCCGAACGCTACGGCCTGACCGTCCACGTCGTCGCCAACAGCGTGCTGAACCTTCCGCGCGAGCCCTGGATCGAGCGGGTGGTCGTCGGCCCGGAACTCGATGCCGCCGACGACTGGATCGCCGCGCGGGCCGGGCCCGGGAGCATCGTGCTCACCGCCGACGTCCCGCTGGCCGCGCGCTGCGTGAAGGCCGGGGCCACGGTCCTGGCGTTCACCGGCAAGCCGTTCAGCGAGGCCGGGATCGGCCTCGCCCTCGCCACCCGCGACTTGATGCAATCGTTGCGCGAGGCCGGCACCATCACGGGCGGGCCGAAGCCCTTCTCGCGCGCCGATCGGTCGGCATTCCTGTCAGCCCTCGACCGGGCGGTGAACCGGATCCTTCGCGAGCGGCCGAAGCCGGTCTGAGCGCCTGTTCCGGGATCGAGGGCTTCCTGGCCCGACGGCTTTCAGGCCTCGGCCGCCGGGACGAGGGCCTTGAGCGCCTCGTTGATGCGGTCCTGCCAGCCCGGCCCGTCCTTCTGGAAATGGGCGAGCACGGCGCTGTCGAGGCGCAGGCTCACCACTTCCCGCGAGCCCGGGATCGCAGCCGGCCGTGGCGCCGCCTGCGGCGGCGGGGCGGCGGGCTTCGGACTGGTGGCGGCCCGGAACGCCGCCTCGGCTGCCGCGCGCGGGTCGCTGAAGCGGCGGCGATTGCGGTCTTCGGCCATCGACCTCTAGCCCTTCGCGGTCGTCTTCTTCGGCGCGGCCTTCTTCGCGCTGCCCTTGGCGGCCGCCTTGGCTTCCTTCTCGGCCGCCTTGGCCTGCGCGTCCGCGGCCTCCTTGGCGAGCCGGAGCGAGCGCAGCCGCACGGTCCGCTCGTCCATCGCCTTGATGGCCGCGTGGTGCTCCGCCATCGCCTGGGCGCCCTCGCGAGCCATGCGCTCCGCCCGTTCCGCGCGCTCGGCGCGGTTCTCGGCGCGGGTCTTGGCTTCCGCCTCCGCGTCGCGGGTGGCATTCACCTCGTCGAGGTCGTACTCAGTGTCGTCGCTCATCCTGTCCCTTTCACCCCGGCTCGACGGATCCGACCCGGCGCAGCCTGCGCGGGACGGGGTCTGAGCGGGTCCGGCCTGTTCGAGGGGCGGAGGGCAAGGCCGGATCGGCGCCCTCCCGCATCGCCGTCAGGCGCGCGGGGAGGGCAGGTTCACGAAGGCTTTAGCATGCCCGCGCGGCCGATGGCGAATCCGGATCGCCGGCCGGGACGGACGGCGCACACTATTCGTACGCGTCCGCTGGACGATCCGGACCGCGCCCATGTTCAGCCGAGTGGAATCGGGCCCGATCGTCGCCCGATCAACGCACGCGGAAGTTGAGCGGAATGGAGATCGAGAGGCTCGACTGCGTCACGCCCGCGGGTGCGGCCGGCATGGAGCCGCGCACCGCCGCGAGGGCGGCGCTGTCGATCTGGCCGATCCCGCTGGAGCGGGCCACGCCCGCTCCCGTCACCTGACCCGAGCGCATCACGGTGAACCGCACCACCGCGGTCCCGCCGCCGGTGCCGACGGCCGCGTTCACGTTCATCCGGCTGTGGATCGTCGCGCTGATCGCGCCCTGCCACTGCCGCATGGCGCTCGGATCGTTGCCCGCGGCGGCCCGGCCGGCCGCGTTCTCGCGCGAGGCCGACGCCGAACTCCGCTCGGCGCCCGCCCGGGCCTTGGCCTCGCGGGCCTTGGCCTCGCGCGCGGCCTTGGCCTTCGCCTCGCGGATCTCCTCCAGGCGCTCCTGCCGGGCCTCCTCGCGCTTCTGCTCGCGGAGCTTCTCCTCCCGGATCTTGCGCAGCTTGGCTTCCCGTTCCGCCTTCAGCTTGGCCGGATCGGGCGTCGGCTTCGGCGGCTCCACGGACTTCGCGACCTCCGTGGGCGGCGGTGCCAGCGGCTCGGCGGCCTCGGACGCGGAGGTGATGACCTGGCTCTGCGCCTCGACGGGCTGAGCCTCCTGCGGCATCTCGACCGCCTGGGTGTCCTCCGGCTTCACCTCGGTCATCTCGGTCGGCGGCGGCGGCTGGACGGCCTCGTCCGGCGGCGCGTCCACCGGCTTCGTCTCCGGAGGGGCCTCCTGGCTCATCTGCTGCTCCGCGGGCGCCTCGGTGGCCGCGTCGGTCATGAGCGGCGCGAGGTCGACGGTGATCTGCTGCTCGCCGGGCGGTGCGGGCGGGGAGAGCCGCAGGAACATCACCGCGGCGAGCACGCAGGCGTGCAGGCCCAGGGCAACCAGGAAGGCGGCGAGCAGCCCGGACGGGCGGCGCTCGCCGAGACCGGCCGGCATATCCGTCGACGTGTAGGTGCTCATCGGGTCAGCGCGCGGTCCCTGCGGGGGCGGCGGCGGGCGAGGCCGGAGCGGCGCCGCCGGGCGACTGCGCGATCAGCGACACCTTGGTGAAGCCGGCCTGCCCGACGAGGCCCATGACCTCCATGACCTTGCCGTAGGGCACGTCGCGGTCGCCGCGCACGAGGATCACCTGGTCCTTGTCGGCGGCCGCCATCTCGCGCAGGCGCGGCACGATGCTCTCCATCGTGAACACCTCCTTGGCGATGGACGGGTTGCCGTCCTTGTCGACCGTCACCTCGGCGGGCTTCTTCGACTGCGCGACCTTGGGGGCCGCGGTCTTCGGCAGCTGGACCGGAACGCCGGTGGTCATCAGCGGCGCGGCGACCATGAAGATGATCAGCAGCACGAGCATCACGTCGACCATCGGGGTGACGTTGATGTCGGACATCGGCACGTCGTCGAGGTCGTCGTCGTCGTTCGCGCGAATGGATCCCATCGCCATGGGGCGTCTCCGGTACCTTTACGTTCGGCTCTCTGGGGGCGGGCGCCGGTCGCTCTACTCGGCGGCCGCGCGGTGGGCGCCGGCGCGGTCGCGCGCGAGGCGGTTGCCCAGGACCGAGATGTAGGACGAGAAGGTGCTCTGGATGCCGCTCACGTCGCTCGCGAGCTTGTTGTAGGCCATCACCGCCGGGATCGCGACGACGAGACCGATCGCGGTCGCGAACAGGGCTTCCGCGATGCCCGGCGCCACCACGGCGAGCGAGGTGTCCTGGCTGCGGGCGATGGACGAGAACGAGTTCATGATGCCCCAGACGGTGCCGAACAGCCCGACGAACGGGGCCGTGGAGCCCGAGGTCGCCAGCAGCGACAGGCCGGTGCGCAGGCGCTTCACCTCGATGGTGAGGGCGCCCTTCATCGCCCGCTCGATGCGGTCGCGGCGCTCGGCCCGGGTCTCGGAGGAATCCTGATCGCGCCACGCGTCGATCGCCGCCTTCACCACGTGGCCGGCGATGCCGCGATGCTCGCCGTCGAGGCTGCCGCCGGAGCGGACCAAGTTCGCGAAGGCCTTGGCCTGGCGCCGCGCGGCGGCGAGCCGGATCACCTTCTCGAACACCACCGTCCAGCAGGCGATCGAGGCGATCACCAGCAGGATCATCACGCCCTTCACGATCGGGTCGGCCTGCAGGAACAGGCCGAGGAACGAGAAGTCGTGGGCCGCCTCGATCGGGGCTTGTGTCGGGTCCATCGCGGGCTCCTGGCGTCCTGGTCTCACGCGGCCTTGCGCCGCCATCGTCTCGGGGTGCGGCGAAAGCCGCAGGCCGCCCGGCGGCCCTCGCCGCCGGGCGGTTTGGTCTCGTCGACCGTCACACCACCTGCATCAGCGGTCGAACGGGAGGCCGGCCTTGCTGTCGGTCTCGGTCCGCTCGAGGCAGGCCTCGCGGCCGGCGTCGCCGCCGTCGCAGGTCAGAACGTCGTTCAGGAGGACGCGACCGACCTTGTTGCAGGCGATGCCGGGGAAATCGAAGATCTTCACGGTGGTCTTCTTCGGCGGCAGCGGACCGAGCTCGACGGCCACCCGCTTCTGCGCGACGCCCTCGGGGTCGAACGCGAAGAGATCCACCTTGTAGGACTTGAGGCCGGACCCCTTGTTGTCGATCACCATGGTGATCCGGCAGGCCTCGCCCGCGGTCTCGACCTTGTTGAGCTGCAGCTTGATCGGCGCCTTCTCGGACGCGTCCTGCGCCAGGGCCGACACGACGAAGAGCGCCGAGAGCGCGAAGCAGGCCGCCGTGTCGAGGGCGATGCGCCCGATCCGACGGCGGTACAGGGGAGCGCGCAGGGCAAGCACCGTGACCAAATCCTCTTCGAGTTTGCGCCGGCCGCCGGCTTTCGCCGCGCAGACCGGGTTGGCGGGGAGCGGGATCAGTGCAGCACCGTTCCGGCGGGGCAGGTGGCCGGGGCGAGGCGCTCGGCCGCCGCGTCCAGCGGCCCGACCGCGGCGCGGACCGCCGCCACGAGGCGCGGCGCCGCGTCCTGGCCGGTGATCTCGGCCGCGGCCGCCTCGAGATCCGCCCAGAGTCGCTGGCGGCCCCGGTTGATCAGCTTCACCAGCGCGCATTCGTGGCCGGTCACGCGGCAGCAGCTCGCCGGCATGAATGACCAGTCGCCGTCGCGCTCCGCGCGCAGCGCCCGGATGATCGCGACCACGCAGGCGACGAAGCGGCAGCCCTCCGTCGGGCCGAGCAGCTGCTCGGCACCGTCGAAGGCCGCATTCCAGCAGGCGACGTCGCTGGTCATGTAGCCGGCCGCCACGAAACGGGCCACCGACAGGGCCAGGATATCGGCCTCGTCGCCGCACACGTCGGCGACGCGCCGCATCGCCGCATGGTCCGACGGGGTCATGGGCGTGCTCACGGCTCCGGTGCCTCGCGTCGCGTAAAAAGATCGCGGCGATCAATCTCGGAAGCCGGATCGTCGCCTGTCGCGGCAGTATCCAGGCCCGCTGTCCGGATCAAGGCCCGAAGAGAAAATCAGAGCAGTTCCAAACTGTTAGGAGAAAGCGTGGCTGTTCGGACCTTTGCCTATCGATCCCGCAAATTTTTGCCGAAACATCCCGGATATGCGCGCCGCACGAGCGTCCGGCGAAACCGGCCTCCTCCCTTGATGGCCCGGAAGGCCTTGGCCATATCTCCGTGTTGCCGGCGTCGTCGCGTCCGGCGGAGCGCTGCCTCGAGCGGGCTCCTGTCGACGAGGTGCTCAGGCATCCCGGGATTGCGGCAGATCCCGGGGTCGGAGGCTTCGCTTTCTGGATGATGGCCGCGATGACCCGATCCTCGCCCTTCGGGCACCCGTTCCTGCTCGGCTTCGACGAGATCGAGCAGGCCCTCGACCGGGTCTCCAAGGCCGCCAACGACGGCTACCCGCCCTACAACATCGAGCGTCTGCCCCGCACCGAGAGCGAGCCCGAGCGCCTCCGGATCACCCTGGCGGTGGCCGGCTTCACCCGCGATCAGCTGGACGTGATGCTGGAGGAGAGCCAGCTCGTTGTGCGCGGCCGGCAGGTGGACGAGCGCGAGCGGCACTTCCTCCACCGCGGCATCGCGGCGCGCCAGTTCCAGCGGGCCTTCCTGCTCGCGGACGGCATGGAGGTCCTCGGCGCCGACCTCGCCAACGGCCTCCTGTCGATCGACCTGGTCCGGCCGGAGCCGGACCGCATCGTGCGCAAGATCGATATCGGGGCCCGCGGCTGAGGCCGACCGATTGATTGGCCGGCGCGGATCCCCACATCAGGGTCGAGCCGCCGGTGCCTTCAGGATCGGCGGTGGACGCTCTGCCACCCCAGGAGGGCTTGATGACCGTTCTGAACCCGTCTCCCCTGACCCCCGCCGATCTCGACCCGGCGGAGTTCCAGCCCGCCGATCTCGCGGCGCTGGGCGAGGGGCACATCGCCTACGTCCGGCCGATCCGGTCCGACGAGGTCCGCCGCTTCTTCCCGCAGGCTCCCGAGCTGACGCCCGGCCTCGACCTGTTCGCCCTGCTCTCGGCGAGCGGCGCCCCGATCATGCTCGCCGATTCGCGGGATGTCGTCCTGGCCAACGCCGCGGCACACGACCTGCAGCCCGTCAGCCTGCACTGACCGGCCCGACCCGGGGCCCGGTCAGGCGATCTCGGCCACCGCCGCCACGAGCCGCGCGATATCCCGCGGCCGCGACAGGCGGTGGTCGCCGTCGGCGATCAGCGTCAGCACCGTCCCCTCGGCCGGCAGGCGGTCGACTGTCTTCAAGGCGTGGGTGTAGGGGACGTCGGTGTCCCGCATGCCCTGGAGGATATGCACCGGGCAGGCTGGGTCCACCGGGCCGCCCAGCATGCAGTGACGGCGGCCGTCGTCGATGAGGTCCCGCGTGATCGGGTCCGGCTCCGGCGCGTAGTCGCTGGGCTTCCTGAGGACGCCGTCCCGGATCAGCATCGCGCGGGCCGCCGCGCTGAGACGGTTCCAGATCAGCTCCTCCGTGAAGTCCAGGGCCGGCGCGATCAGCACCAGCCCCGCCGTCGCCTGCCCGCGGGCAACACGGTCGCGGGCCGCCAGGCAGGCGATCCAGCCGCCCATCGACGAGCCGACGAGGACCGGTGCCTCCGTCACGTAGGCCGCGAGGACGGCCTGCGCGTCCTCGAGCCAGGACGAGATGGTGCAGTCCGTGAAGGTCCCACCCGAGGCGCCGTGCGCGGCGTAGTCGAACCGGATGAGCGTCCGGCCCGTCCGCGCCGCCCAGGCATCCAGGGCCGTCGCCTTAGTGGCGGTCATGTCGGAGCGAAACCCGCCGAGCCAGACCACGGGCGGCCCGCCGCCCGCGCGCACCCGCACGGCGATGCGGCGGGCCGCGTCGCCCGTGCCGACGGTGAGGAACTCGGGGGCGGTATCCGTCATCGATCTCTCCGATATCCCTGTCTGAACGTGGAAGAAGTCCGGTCCTGAACGGTTCGGCTTCAACTCTCGTTTACCGGACCGTAAAGCCCGGCGGCGATGCTGGATCAATGGCAGCGAGCATTTGGCAGATACCGGTCGGGGGCCTTCGCGTCCTCGCCGAGGGCCCGCGAACGGGCGACGGAACCCACGCCCTGTCGGGCTTCCCGGCGGAAGTCGGAGCGCTGGCGGGGGCACGCATCCTGCAGATCATCCCCGAACTCGACGCGGGGGGCGCGGAGCGCACCGCGGTCGATGTCGCGGGCGGCCTCGCCGCCGTGGGCGCTCGCGCCCTGGTGGCGACGGAGGGCGGACGTCTCGTCGGCGAGTTGCAGGCCAAGGGTGGGCACTGGCTGCGATTCCCGGCCGCATCGAAGAATCCGGCCTCGATGGCGGTGAACGTCCTGCGGCTGATGGCGCTCTGCCGCCGTGAGGAGGTGCAGATCATCCACGCTCGCTCCCGCGCGCCCGCCTGGGTCGCGCTCGGGGCGGCGCGCCGGCTCGGGCTGCCATTCGTGACCACCTATCACGGCAGCTATTCCGGCCGGACCGGCGTGAAGGTGCTCTACAACTCGGTGATGGCCCGCGGCGACGTGGTCATCGCGAACTCGCACTACACCGCGGACCTGATCCACCGGCTGCATGCCGAGCAGGCCGGCGACCGCGTGCGGGTCATCCACCGGGGCACGGACCTCGCGGTGTTCAACCCGGTGGCGGTCGGCGCCGCCCGGGTGGAGGCGCTGCGCCGGAGCTGGGGCGTCGCGCCCCACGAGCGCGTGATCCTGCTGGCCGCCCGCCTCACGGCCTGGAAGGGCCATCGCGTGCTGATCGAGGCCGCCGCGCAGATGCGCGACCGCGGCGTTCCCGACCTGGCCGTGGTGCTGGCGGGGGATCCGCAGGGCCGCGCCGCCTACGAGCGCGAGCTCGACGCGCTGATCGCCGCGCGCGGCCTCGGGGGCATCGTCCGCCGGGTCGGGCACTGCACCGACATGCCGGCGGCCTTCCGCGCGGCCTCGGTGGTGGCGGTGCCGTCCGTGGAGCCCGAGGCCTTCGGGCGCTCGGCCGTGGAGGCGCAGGCGCTCGGCGCCCCGGTGGTCGTCTCGGACCTCGGCGCCGTGCCGGAAACGGTGCTGGCACCGCCCGAGACCCCCGCGGGCCAGCGCACCGGATGGCGCGTGCCGCCCGGCGACGCGGCCGCGCTCGCCGCCGCCCTCACCGAGGCGCTCTCCCTCGGCGCGAGCGCCCGCGACGCCCTCGGGCGGCGGAGCCGCGCGCATGTCGAGGCGCACTTCTCCCTCGAGCGGATGGTGGGCGACACGCTGGCGGTCTATGCCGGGCTGCTCGGTCGGTCAGCCTGACGGCGGCACCGGTCCCGGCCTCGAATCGCGACGCGGCGGCCGAATATTTGCGCCGCCGCGCGGCTGGGCGGTTGACTCTGGGCGCTGTTCCACCAACGTTGTATGTCCGGATGAAACCGGGACGGCAGGCGGTCAGGAGATCCTCCTGGGGATCCGCCGTTTCGCCGTTGCAGCAGGAGACCTAAGCCATTCGTAGACCGATGAGAGCCATGCCGGCCCCGCAGAAGGACGGGCCGCGCGCGAACCGCGACATTCGCGGTGTGCGGGAAGTGCAGCTGATCGACGATACCGGGCAGAACCGCGGCGTCGTCCCCTTCTTCGACGCCCTGAACCTGGCCGAGGAAGTCGGTCTCGATCTCGTGGAGATCGCGCCGAATTCCGTGCCGCCCGTCTGCAAGCTGCTCGATTACGGGCGCTTCCGCTTCAACGAGCAGAAGAAGCAGAACGAGGCCCGCAAGCGGCAGAAGACCGTCGAGGTGAAGGAGATCAAGCTCCGTCCCGGCATCGACAAGCACGACTACGACACCAAGATGAAGTCGGTTCACCGCTTCTTCGAGGAGGGCGACAAGGTCAAGGTGACCCTGCGCTTCCGCGGTCGTGAGATGGCTCACCAGGATATCGGTCTGCGCCTCCTGGAGCGCGTGAAGAGCGAGACCGCCGAGATCGCCAAGGTCGAGAGCGAGCCGATGCTCGAAGGCCGGCAGATGATCATGATCCTCGCGCCGCGCTGAGCGGCCCGGATCCAGGGACGCGAGACTTGCGCCGCCTCCTCACAGGGGCGGCGTTGTCTTTTCAGCGCTTCCGATCGGCGCCGACGCGGATTATGGGCAGGTTATGGCCCTCGCCCCCGACGAGATCGAACGCTACGCCCGCCACCTCGTCCTGGCCGAGGTCGGCGGTCCCGGTCAGGCCCGGATCAAGGCCGCCCGGATCCTCGTCGTCGGGGCGGGCGGGCTCGGCGCGCCGCTGATCCAGTACCTCGCCGCCGCGGGGATCGGCACGATCGGCCTCGTCGACGACGACACGGTCTCCCTGTCGAATCTGCAGCGGCAGGTGATCCACGGGACGCCGGATCTCGGCCGGCCGAAGGTCGAGAGCGCGGCCGACGCGGTGGCGCGCCTCAACCCGCACGTGACGGTCGTCCGGCACCCGTTCCGGATCGACGCGGGCAACGCCGTCGACCTCATCGCCGGCTACGACCTCGTGGCCGACGGATCCGACAACTTCGCCACGCGCTACGCGGTGTCGGACGCCTGCTTCCGGGCGCGGCGCCCGCTGGTGACGGCGGCGCTGGGCCGCTTCGACGGCACGCTGACCACGATCCGCGCGCACGAGACCGGGGCCGACGGAACTCCGAACCCGACCTACCGCTGCCTCTTCCCGAACCCGCCTCCGCCCGGCAGCGTGCCGGCCTGCGCGGAGGCCGGCGTGCTCGGCGCGCTCGCCGGCGTCATGGGCTCGCTGATGGCCATGGAGGTGATCCGCGCCGTGGCGGGCTTCGGCGAGCCGCTGGTCGGGCGCCTCCTCATGGTCGACGCCCGCGCGATGCGGTTCGAGACCCTGACCTACGGCTGGGATCCCGAGAACCCGCTCAGCGGCAGCGGCGCCTCAGCCGCCTAGCGGCTCCGGCGGCATCCACGGTCCCTCCGCCTCCGCCTTGCCGAGGCAGCACTTCTTGAACTTCTTCCCCGAGCCGCACGGGCAGGGGTCGTTGCGGCCGACATCCTTGAACGGGTTGCGCTGCGGCTCGCCCGCACCCTCCTCGGCCCAGTCGAGCGCTTCGACCGGATCGTCGAGGTAGCCGTACTGGTAGGGGCCGAGCCGGTCGCGGTCGTCCGGCTTGGTCTCCGCCTTGCGCAGGGCCTCCTTGAACCACGCGGCGTCGCTGACCTCGTCGGTGAGCCGTCCGTCGGCGCGGGCCGCGGCCGCGCGCGGCGCGAGGTCCCGGAAGCCGAGATGCGCGATCGTCTCTTCCCAGCCGACCCAGGCGGGACCGTCCTCCACGGCGGCCTGCGCGTCGTCGAACCGGACCAGCAGGTCGTGCATCGCCGTCCGGTCGATCCGCCCCTCCAGGGTCAGGAAGGTGCAGGCGCACATCAGCGCCATGCGCGCGTAATCGTCGACCGTGCTGTCCAGGATCAGCCGGAACAGCGGCTGCGGATCGCCGTCGAACAGGCTCGCCACGACACGGGCGAGGGTCGCCGTGACGGCATCGCCCAGCACGGCGTCGAGGGTCTCCTCGTCGTGCCGGAGCAGCCTGAGGAGCGGCGCCAGGGCGCGCGTGTCCCGGGCATGGGCCATGACATGCAGGCCCCAGAACAGGAGGTTCGTCTCCTCCGGCGCCAGCTCGCGCCCGTCGGCGGCCGCCTCCAGCAGCGGCAGGGTCGCCTCCGCGACGGCGGCCGGGTGGTTGAGGGCCTCCCGCAGCGCCGCCTTCGGCCGGTACTCGGCCGCCGCGAGGTCGTCGATGAGCATCGCGATCCGGTCCATGGCGGCGCCTCAGGCCCGGAGGGTCGCGCCCGTCTTGCGGGAGACCTCGGCGACGATCTTGGCGCTCACCGCCTCGATCTCCGCGTCGGTCAGGGTCCGCTCGACGGGCTGGAGGCGCACCGCGATTGCCACCGACTTGGCGCCGTCCGGCACGCCCGGCCCCTCGTAGAGGTCGAACACGTCGACGCCGGTCACGAGCTTGCGCCCGGCGTTCTGGGCGGCCTTGACGATGTCGCCCGCCGGGACGTCGCGGCCGACCACGAAGGCGAAGTCCCGCGACAGCGGCTGGAATTCCGACAGCGCCAGGGCGGCCTTGGCCTTGGTCGGCTTGAGCTTGGGCAGGGGCAGGGCGTCGAGGACGATCTCGAACGCCACGAGCGTTCCCTTCAGGTCGAGGGCCTGCAGCGTCCGCGGATGCACCTCCCCGAACCAGCCGATCTCGGTCTTCGGGCCGAAGCGCAGCGTGCCCGAGCGGCCGGGATGCAGCCAGGACGGGCCGCCCGCGGTGATCTGGAGGCCGCCCGTCGGCACGCCGAGGCTGCCGAGCAGGGCGAGGGCGTCCGCCTTGGCGTCGAAGGCGTCGACGGTCGCGGCCTTGCCGTCCCAGTGCCGCCCGGCGCCGGCCAGGGTCGCCCCGCCGCGGCGGACCGCCGCCGCGCGGATGGTCTGGCCCTCCGGCTCGTCCGAGGCGAAGCACTGGCCGACCTCGAACAGGGCGGCGTCCGGGTAGCCGCGGTCGGCGTTGCGCTGGGCCGCGCGCAGGAGGCCCGGCACCAGGCTCGGCCGCATGTCGGACAGCTCCGAGGCGATCGGGTTGGCCAGGATCAGGTCGGCGCCACCGCCGCCGAACAGGACGGCGTCGTCGTGCGGGACGAACGACCACGTCACCGCCTCCATGAGGCCGCGGCTCGCCAGGGCGCGCTTGGCCAGGCGGGTCCGCTTCTGCATCACGGTGAGCAGCGGACGGCCGATCCCGGCGAGCGGCGGCAGGGGCTCGGCCTCGATCCGATCGAGCCCGGCGATGCGGACGACCTCCTCGACGAGGTCGGCCTTGCCCTCGACGTCGGGCCGCCAGGACGGCGGCCGCACCGTCACCCTGTCCCCGGTGCCGGAGACGTGGAAGCCCAGCGTCTCGAGGATCTGCTGCATCTCGGCGCGCGGGACGTCGATGCCGGCGAGGCGGCGGACCTCGGTCCAGGGGAAGTCGATGACGTGCTCGGATTCGGGCGGCGCCCCGGCGACCCGCGCCTCGGTCGGCGTGCCGCCGCAGAGATCGACCACGAGCCGCGTCGCGAGGTCGAGGCCGGGGAGCGTGAAGGCCGGGTCGACGCCCCGCTCGAACCGGTAGCGCGCGTCGGTGATGATGCCGAGGCGGCGGCCCGACTGGGCGATGTTGGTCGGGTCCCACAGGGCCGACTCGATCAGCACGTCCGTGGTGCCGGCGTCGCAGCCCGACGCCTCGCCGCCCATGATGCCGGCGATGGATTCGACGCCGTTCGCGTCGGCGATCACCACTGTGTCGTCGGTGAGGGCGTGGGTCCGGCCGTCCAGGGCGCGCAGGCTCTCGCCCTCCCGCGCCCGCCGGACGGTCAGCGCGCCGGCGACCTTGGCGGCGTCGAAGACGTGGAGCGGCCGGCCGCGGTCGAACGTGACGTAGTTGGTGATGTCGACGAGGCTGTTGATCGGCCGCAGGCCGATAGCGCGCAGGCGCGCCTGCATCCAGGCCGGCGACGGGCCGTTCCTGACGCCGCGCACCAGCCGCAGGGCGAACAGCGGGGCGAGGTGGCGGTCGGCCGGATCGAGGGCCAGCGCGACCTCGACCGGGCAGGGGCCCTCGCCGCGCACGCCCGGCAGGGTCTCGCGCTTGAGCGTGCCGATGCCGGCGGCGGCGAGGTCGCGGGCGATGCCGTGGACCGAGGCGCAGTCCGGCCGGTTCGGCGTCAGGTTGATCTCGATGACCGGATCGTCGAGCCCGGCATAGAGCGCGTAGGCCTGTCCGACCGGCGCGTCGGTCGGGAGCTCCATGATGCCGTCGTGGTCGTCGCCGAGGCCGAGCTCGGCGCCCGAGCACAGCATCCCGCGGCTCTCGACGCCGCGGATCGTGCCCACCGACAGGGTGATGTTCTTGCCCGGGACGTAGGTGCCCGGCGGCGCGAAGACCGAGACGAGGTCGGCCCGGGCGTTCGGGGCGCCGCAGACCACCTGCACAGGCGCGCCCGCGCCGGTATCGACGGTGCAGACCCGGAGCCGGTCGGCGTTCGGGTGCTGCTCGGCCGTCAGGATCCGGGCGATGACGTAGGGCTTGAGCGCGGCGGCCTTGTCCTCGATGCCCTCCACCTCCAGGCCGATCCGCGTGAGCGTCTCGGCGACGGTGTCGAGGGAAGCCTCGGTGTCGAGGTGGTCCTTGAGCCAGGCGAGGGTGAATTTCATGATGGACCTTCGAGAGCCCGGTATCGGCTCGACCGTCGGAGGAACAGGATCGCGGGGCCGTCACCGGGGCCGGAGGGCCGCGGCTCGGCCGGGGCGGCTCAGGCCGTGAGGCCGCCCACGAGGCTCGGCACGTCGAGCGGGCGGAAGCCGTAATGGTCGAGCCAGCGGACGTCGGCCTCGAAGAACGGCCGCAGGTCCGGCATGCCGTATTTGAGCATGGCGATTCGGTCGATCCCGACGCCGAAGGCGAAGCCCTGCACGGCGTCCGGGTCGAGCCCGCAATTGCGCAGCACGTTCGGGTGGACCATCCCGCAGCCGAGGATCTCCAGCCAGTCGTCGCCCTCGCCGAAGCGGATCTCGCCGCCCTTGCGCGAGCACTGGATGTCGACCTCCGCGGAGGGCTCGGTGAAGGGGAAGAAGGACGGGCGGAAGCGCATCTTCACGCCGTCCACCTCGAAGAACGCCTTGCAGAACTCCTCCAGCACCCATTTCAGGTTGGCGATGTTGGCGCTCGTGTCGATCACCAGCCCCTCGACCTGATGGAACATCGGCGTGTGGGTCTGGTCGGAATCGTGCCGGTAGGTCCGGCCCGGGATGATCACGCGGATCGGCGGCGTCTGCGCCCGCATGGTCCGCACCTGCACGGGCGAGGTGTGGGTGCGCAGCACCTTGCGCTTCCCGTCGCGGTCCGGCGCCAGGAAGAAGGTGTCGTGCATCTCGCGGGCCGGGTGGCCGGGCGGAAAGTTGAGCGCCGTGAAGTTCAGCTCGTCCGTCTCGATGTCCGGACCCTCGGCGACCGCGAAGCCCATGTCGGCGAAGATCGCGGTGATCTCGTCTATCACCTGGGAGATCGGGTGGATCCGGCCGCGCACCTCGGGGGCCTCGCGGACCGGCAGGGTGACGTCGACCCGCTCGGAGGCGAGGCGGGCCTCCAGGGCGGCCTCGGCCAGCTCGGTCTTGCGCGCGGTGACGGCGCCCTGGACACGGTCGCGCAGGCCGTTGATCAGGGGCCCGCGCTCCTTCCGCTCCTCCGGCGTCATCGACCCGAGGGTCTTCAGCAGGTCCGAGACGCTGCCCTTCTTGCCGAGCGCGGCGACGCGGACCGCGTCGAGGGCCGCCTCGTCGGACGCCGCGCCCACCTGGGCCAGGAGATCGCGTTCGAGGGTGTCGAGATCGGTCATCGCTGTCTTCGAGCAGGGTTGGCGGAGTCGGCCATCGGGCCGTGCTCTCGCGCGTTGTGCGCCCGGGCGCAAGCGCGGCGCGCGGGACCTCGTAAACGACGAAGGCGCGGCTCCTCAGGGGAACCGCGCCTTCCGTCCGTCTCGCCTCAGGCCTGGATCAGGCGGCCTTGGCGGTGTTCTGCGGCAGCGCGGCCTTCGCCTTCTCGACGACGGCGGCGAAGCTCGCCGGCTCGTGGATCGCCAGCTCCGACAGCGCCTTGCGGTCGACGACGATGCCGGACTTGGCCAGGCCGTCGATGAAGCGCGAGTAGGTCAGGCCGTGCTCGCGGACTGCCGCGTTGAGGCGCTGGATCCAGAGGGCGCGGAACGTGCGCTTCTTGTTCTTGCGGTCGCGGTAGGCATACTGCATGCCCTTCTCGACCGCCTGCTTGGCGATGCGGATCGTATTCTTGCGCCGGCCGTAGTAGCCCTTGGCGGCCTTCAGAACCTTCTTGTGCTTCGCGTGACTGGTCACGCCGCGCTTGACGCGGGCCATCGGTTATCTCCTGGATTCGACGAAAGACAGTGGCAACGGGTGTTGAAGGACTTACCGCGCGTTCGGCAGGAAGTACTTCTTCACGTTGGCGGCATCGCCCTCGAACAGGGTCGTGGTGCCGCGCAGGTTGCGGATCTGCTTGGTCGTCCGCTTGATCATCCCGTGGCGCTTGCCGGCCTGGGCGTACATCACCTTGCCGGTGCCGGTGATCTTGAAGCGCTTCTTCGCGCCCGATTTCGTCTTCAACTTGGGCATTTGGCTCTCCGTTGCGCGAAATGATCTCGGACCGATCCGGGAGGATCGGATGAGGTTCGCGCGCTGATGCTTCTGGTGGAGCAGCACGAGCCGCCACGGCAGCCCTATCGGCCGGGCGGTTCGACGCGGGGCGGCTTATGACAGAAAGCTGACGCGGCGGCAACGCCCGCGGATCGGAGCACGAGATCGAGATCAGACGGAACGCGTCGCCGTGCTTCGGCGTATCGAGCCCGGAGACCGAGCTTCTCTGCAGGACACCCGCTCCGGCGAATCGGCGACGGCGGGGCAGCGGCCGTTTCACCCGTGCTGATTCGGGGGAATTCGGGGACGGCTTGCGCGCCGCACAAAACGGCGAGGGACAGCGGGTGCGCCAGGAACCATAACCTTAGCCGTCGGTTTCATTCATGTCCCGCTCAGGCCGGCAGGGTTAGACCCCCCGTCAAATTGGCCAACCAGGAGACACTTCGTGCGCATTGCCCAGATCGCTCCGTTGTCGGAGGCCGTCCCTCCGAAGTTCTACGGCGGCACCGAGCGCGTCGTCAGCTGGATTACAGAGGAACTGGTTCGCCAGGGCCACGAAGTCACGCTGTTCGCAAGCGGTGACTCCGAGACGACTGCCAAGCTCGCGGCCTGCACGCCCGAGGGCTTGCGCCTGCTCGGCTACCGGGATCACACGGCCAGCCACCTGGCGATGCTGCATCAGGTGCACCGCCGCGCGCACGAGTTCGACATCCTGCACTTCCACATCGACCTGCTTCAGTACCCGATGTTCGAGGATCTGAACCACAAGTGCATCACCACGATGCACGGTCGGCTCGACGTGCCGGACTTCATGCCGGTCTACCGCACCTTTACGGGCATGCCGCTGGTCTCGATCTCCGACAATCAGCGCCTGCCCATGCCGCCGACCTCCAACTGGCTGGCGACGATCCATCACGGCCTGCCGGCCGAGAACTGCCCGTACTACCCGGAGGCCAAGGGCGGCTACCTCGCCTTCCTCGGCCGGATCTCGCCCGAGAAGCGGCCCGACCGCGCGATCGAGATGGCGATCCGCTCCGGCACGCCCCTCAAGATCGCCGCCAAGGTCGACAAGGCCGATCAGGATTACTGGGACGAGGTCATCGAGCCGATGATCCACCACCCGCTGATCGAGTACATCGGCGAGATCAACGAGGAGCAGAAGAAGGACTTCCTCGGCAACGCCCTGGCGCTCGCCTTTCCGATCGACTGGCCGGAGCCCTTCGGCCTCGTGATGATCGAGGCGATGTCGGCCGGCACCCCGGTGATCGCGTTCCGGAACGGCTCCGTGCCGGAGGTCATCAAGGACGGCGTCGGCGGCGTGCTCTGCGATAACATGGACGACGCCGTGGCCGCTGTCGCCAAGGTGAAGGCGATGAGCCGCGCCGGCGTGCGCCGCCACTTCGAGAGCGCCTTCACCGCCGAGTGCATGGTGAAGAAGTACGTGGCCGCCTACGAGGAGCTGCTCGCCCGCGGCGCCGACGTGATCAAGCTGCCGAAGTCCGGGTTCATGCCGCAGTACGGCGAGGTCAACGGCTCCGCGCGACCGGCGATCCCGGTCGCCGCCATGCCGGCCTGAAACACGGCACCGGGCTTGCGAGGCGGGTCCGGCTCGGCCTAGCGTCTTAAAGGCGACTCATCCGTAGGGTGAACAAGGGCTGCTGCATCGTAGGGATGCAGCAGCCCTCTCGATTCGCACCCCTCACTTGCACCCGGAGATGCCCTGCATGGCGGCGGACAACACGGCAGCGGCCCACGATGCGAAGGCCCGGACCGCGGCGAGCGCCGGAAGCGTGGCGCACGGATTCCAGGACGCGGACGACGTCCTCCCGACCTACCATATCGAGGCGCAGACCTCCCTGGTCGAGCGGCCGCTGCGCTCGCTGAAGTTCGGCGAGGCCTTCGGCGTCCTCGATTCCTACGGCGACATCGGCGTCCAGCCCGGGCCGGAAGGCCTCTATTTCCAAGACACGCGCTACCTCTCGCGCCTGGAGGTGACGGTCGAGGGCCAGCGCCCGCTGATGCTCTCCTCGGTGATGCAGGACGATAACGGCGCGCTCAGCGTCGACATGACGACACCCGACATCCGCATCGACGCCCACGACGAGACCTCGATCCCCCGCGAGACGATCGCGATCGAGCGCACCAAGTTCCTGTTCCGCGGCGCCTGCTACGACCGGATCGGCCTTCGCTCGTACGATTCGAAGCACCGGCGCCTGCGCATCGCCGTCACCTTCGACGCGGACTTCCGCGACCTCTTCGAGGTCCGCGGGACCGACCGTCAGGAGCGCGGCAAGCGCGGCGTCCTGGTGGCGAGCGACCGCGAGGTGCAGTTCCGCTACGTCGGCCTGGACGAGATCGTCCGGACGACGTCCCTGCATTTCGGCCCGAAGCCCGATTCGATCGAGCCCGGCAAGGTGGCGTTCGACGTGTCGCTCCCGCCGGGCGGCCGGACCTCCCTGTTCATCCGGGTGACCTTCGAGGCGCACCGGGCCTTCACCAAGCCGCCGACCGACACGATGGTCGGCGAGGACGCGGCCGCCCGGCTCACGCTGGCGGCCAATGCCGGCGGCGCCCGGCGCGAGCCGAAGGATCTCGGTGAGGGGACGATCTTCGCGCGCGCCTACCGCGATTCGCGGCGCGACCTGCGCGCGCTGACCGCCGGCATCACCACGATCATCTCGTCGAACGACCAGTTCAACGAGGGCCTGTGCCGGGCAACCGCCGACCTCTACATGCTCGCGAGCCGCACCCCGGAGGGCATCTACCCGTTCGCCGGCATCCCCTGGTACTCCACGGTGTTCGGGCGCGACGGCATCATCACCGCGATGATGGCCCTGTGGATCGACCCGAAATTCGCCCGGGGGGTCCTGCGCTACCTCGCCTCGACGCAGGCCAAGGCGGTCGATCCGGCCGCCGACGCCCAGCCCGGCAAGGTCCTGCACGAGACCCGCCGCGGCGAGATGGCGATGCTCGGCGAGGTGCCGTTCCGGCACTATTACGGCACCATCGACGGCACGCCGCTCTTCGTGATGCTGGCCTGGGAGTACTACGCGGTCACGGGCGACCTCGAGACCGTGCGGGCGATCTGGCCGGCCCTCGAACTGGCGCTCGAATGGATGGACCGCTACGGCGACCGCGACGGTGATGGGTTCGTCGAGTACGCCCGCGACACCGACAAGGGCCTCGAGAACCAGGGCTGGAAGGACAGCCACGACTCGATCTTCCACGCCGACGGCCACCTGGCCAAGGGCCCGATCGCTCTCTGCGAGGTACAGGGCTACGTCTACGCGGCCAAGAACGGCATGGCGAAGCTCGCGGCGCTCCTCGGCCACGACCCGATGGCCGAGCGGCTCACCCAGGAGGCCGCGAGCCTGCGCGAGCGGTTCGACGCGGCGTTCTGGAACGAGGAGATCGGCACCTACGCGCTGGCGCTCGACGGCGCGAAGAAGCAGTGCGCGGTCCGCTCCTCCAATGCCGGCCACGCCCTGTTCACCGGCATCGCCAAGCCGGAGCGGGCGGCGCGGGTCGCCGAGACGCTGCTGTGCAAGGACGGCTTCAACGGCTGGGGCGTGCGCACGATCGCCAAGGGCGAGGCGCGCTACAACCCGATGTCCTACCACAACGGCTCGATCTGGCCGCACGACAACGCGCTGATCGCGATGGGTCTCGCGCGCTACGACCGCAAGCACGAGGCCGCGCGCATCTTCCAGGGGATGTTCGACACCTCGCTCTACCAGGACCAGAAGCGGCTGCCGGAGCTGTTCTGCGGCTTCATGCGCCGCAAGCAGCGCGGCCCGGTCTCGTACCCGGTCGCCTGCAGCCCGCAGGCCTGGGCGGCGGCGGCGCCGTTCGCGTTCCTGGCGGCCTGCCTCGGCCTCGAACTGGACCACGAGCGCAACCGCGTCCGGCTCAAGAACCCGATCCTGCCGGGCTTCCTCGACGGGGTGACGCTCTACAACGTGAAGCTCGGCGGCTCGCGCCTGGACATCCGCTTCCAGCGCTACGACGACGACGTCACCGTCTCGGTGCAGCGCCGCCACGGCGACGTGCAGGTCGTGGTCACCAAGTAGGGCCCGGGTCGGGAGTTCCGGGGCGGCCCGCTTCGGGTTAAGCGGGCCGCGCGGCACCTCGCGCCGCCGAGGACGGGTTCATGCCGGCTGACCATCACGCCCCCGACGCGGCCCTGCGCCTCGCGCAGGACCTGATCCGCTGCCCGTCCGTGACACCGGAAGATCGGGGCGCCCTCGACGTGGTCGCCGACGCGCTCCGGCCGGCCGGCTTCGCGATCGAGCGGCCGGTCTTCGCGGAGCCCGGCTATCCCGATACGCCGAACCTCTATGCCCGCATCGGGCAGAACGGTCCGTGCCTCGTCTTTGCCGGCCACACCGACGTCGTGCCGGAGGGCGAGGGCGCCTGGCGCCACGATCCCTTCGCGGGCGCCGTGGCCGACGGGATGCTGTATGGCCGGGGCGCGGCCGACATGAAGGGCGGCGTCGCCTGCATGCTCGCGGCGACCCTCGCCTTCCTCGACCGGCGCGGGGCCGATTTCGGCGGCTCCATCGCGTTCCTGATCACCGGCGACGAGGAGGGACCCGCGGTCAACGGCACCGTGAAGCTCCTCGACTGGGCGCGGCGCCGGGGCGAGCGGTTCGACCACTGCGTCCTCGGGGAGCCGACCAACCCAGGCCGGCTCGGCGAGATGATCAAGATCGGCCGGCGCGGGTCGCTGACCGGCAAGCTCACTGTGCTCGGACGGCAGGGCCACGTCGCCTACCCGCACAAGGCCGAGAACCCGATTCCCGGCCTGCTGCGCCTCGCCTCGGCGCTGATCGCCGAGCCTCTGGATCGTGGGACCGCGCATTTCGACGCCTCGAACCTCGAATTCACCACGGTCGACGTCGGCAATCCAGCCACCAACGTGATCCCGTCGACCGCCCGGGCAACCTTCAACGTCCGCTTCAACGACGACTGGACGGCCGAGAGCCTGGGCGCCGAGATCCGCCGGCGCCTGGAGCAGGCGGCCGGGAACGCGGTCCGCTTCACCCTCGACCTCCAGCCCTCGAACGCGCCGGCCTTCCTGACGCGGCCGGACGCCTTCGTGACGCTCGTCGCCGAGGCGATCCGGGCCGAGACCGGTCTGACGCCGACGCTCTCCACCACCGGCGGCACGTCGGACGCGCGCTTCATCAAGGATGCCTGCCCGGTGATCGAGTTCGGCCTCGTCGGCGAGACGATGCACCAGGTCGACGAATGCGTGGCGGTCGCCGACCTCGAGCGGCTGACCGCGATCTACGGGCGCGTGCTCGACGCCTATTTCCCGGGATCGTAGTCGACGCCCACGAAGGTCAGCCCCGCGGCCGGGGCCAGCGGCCCGCAGCGGCTTTTGTCGCCCGAGGCGAGGATCTCGGCCACGTCGTCCGCGGCGAGGCGACGGCAGCCGGCGAGCATCAGCGTGCCGACCATCGCCCGCACCTGATGGTGCAGGAAGGAGCGCGCCGCGGTCGCCACCACGATCTCGTCGTGGAGCGCCATCGGCGCGCGGGCGACGTCGAGCTGCTCCAGCGTGCGGATCGGGCTGTTCGCCTGGCATTCGGCGGCCCGGAAGGCCGAGAAGTCGTGGCGGCCGACGAGGCGCTGGGCGGCGTCGTGCATCAGGTCCGCGTCGAGGGGCCACGGCACGTGCCAGACATGGGCCCGCGTCAGCGCCGCGGGGCTGCGCCGGTTGAGGATGCGGTAGCGGTAGTGCCGGCGGATCGCCGAGTGGCGGGCGTCGAAGCTGTCGGGCACGGTCTCGGCAGACAGGATCGCCACCGGCTGCGGCCGCAGATGGGCGTTCAGGGCGTCCCGGACCGTGTCGGTCCGCCAGTCCTTGGCGAGGTCGAGATGGGCGACCTGATGGATCGCGTGCACGCCGGCATCGGTCCGACCCGCGCAGGTGAGCCGGGCATTCTCGCCGGAGAAGCGCGTGACGGCCGCCTCGATCGCGCCCTGGACCGTGGGATCGTCGGCCTGCCGCTGCCAGCCGCAGAAGGGGCCGCCGTCGTACTCGATGACGAGCTTGTAGCGGGGCATCAGCCGAGGCGGGCGCCGGGCGCCAGCCGCGCGCCGCGGACGAACTCGGCCCCGCTCGCGCTTCCGCCCTTCCCGGCGCGGCGCAGCTCCACGAGCCGCACGGCGCCGTCCCCGCACGTGACGGTGCCTTCGGCGTCGAGCAGCGTGCCCGGCACGCCCGCGCCCGAACCCGCGCACTGGGCGAGGGCGGCGCGCAGCACCTTCACCCGCTCGGGCCCCTTGCCGAGATCGACCTCAAAGAAGGCGCCGGGGAACGGCGACAACCCGTTGATCCGGTTCGCGACCTCAGCGGCCGGCCGGGACCAGTCGATCCGCGCCTCGTCGTTGGTGATCTTGTGCGCGTACACGACGCCGTCCTCCGGCTGCGGCGTGAAGGTCAGCGTGCCCGCGTCGAGCGCCGCGAGGGCCCGCGCCATCAGGTCGGCGCCGAGCGGCATCAGGGCGTCGTGCAGCGCGCCCGCCGTCATGCCCGGCGCGATCGGCAGCCGGGCCTCCAGCGCCACCGGGCCGGTGTCGAGGCCCGCCTCCATCCGCATCACGCCGACGCCGCTCTCGGCATCGCCCGCCATCACGGCGCGCTGGATCGGCGCCGCCCCGCGCCAGCGCGGCAGCAGGGAGCCGTGCAGGTTGAGGCAGCCGTGCTTCGGCGCGTCGAGGATCGCCTGCGGCAGCAGCATCCCGTAGGCCACCACCACGGCGACGTCGGCCCGGTGCGCCGCGAAGGTCTCGGCGGCTTCGGGCGTGCGGAGCGTCGCGGGTGTCAGGACCGGGATGCCGAGCGAGTCGGCCAGCGCGTGGACCGGCGAGGGGCGCAGGCTCATGCCGCGGCCGGCCCGGGCGGGCGCGCGGGTATAGACCGCCGCGATGTCGTGCCCGTCCTGCGCGAGCCGGGCGAGCGTCGGCACCGCGAAGTCCGGCGTGCCCATGAAGACGACGCGCATGGCCGGATCAGGCCGCGTCGCGCTTGGCCGCCTTGGTGAACTTCTTGATCACCCGGTCGCGCTTCAGCTTCGACAGGTGGTCGATGAACAGCACGCCGTTGAGATGGTCGATCTCGTGCTGGATGCAGGTCGAGAGCAGGCCGTCGGCCTCGATCTCCCGCTCCGTGCCGTCGAGGTCGCGGAACTTCACCCGCACCCGGTCCGGCCGCTCGACCTCGGCGTAGTAGTCCGGGATCGACAGGCAGCCCTCGTCGTAGACCCGCTTCTCCTCCGAGGACCAGACGATCTCGGGGTTGATGAACACCCGCGCGTCGCGGACGCCTTCCTCCTTCGACGTGTCGATCGTGACGACGCGCTTCGGCACCCCGATCTGGATCGCCGCGAGCCCGACGCCGGGGGCGTCGTACATCGTCTCGAACATGTCGGCGACGAGGGTGCGGATCTCGGCGGTGATCGGCCCGACCGGCTCGGAGCCCAGGCGCAGGACAGGATCGGGAAGGATGACGAGCGGGCGGATGGTCATGGCAGGAACCGGCAGGGAAGGCGCCGGGACGGGTCCGGGCTCTCCGTCGAATAGGATGCGGCCGTGGACCGGTCAAATACCGGTTGGTGCCCGTCGCCGACCCTCAGAACGCCGTCCGGCTGCGGATCGCCGCCGACAGCGTGCCCTCGTCGAGGTAGTCGAGCTCGCCGCCGACCGGCACGCCGTGGGCGAGGCGCGTGACCTTCACGTCGCAGTGCCGGATCGACTCCGTGACGTAGTGGGCGGTGGTCTGGCCGTCGACCGTGGCGTTGAGCGCCAGGATGACCTCGGTGACCTCGGGCCGGGCCACGCGCTCCACGAGACTCGCGAGGTTCAGGTGCTCCGGCCGGACGCCGTCCAGCGCCGAGAGGACGCCGCCGAGCACGTGATAGCGCGCCTTCACGGCCCCGGAGCGCTCCAGGGCCCAGAGGTCGGACACGTCCTCCACCACCACGAGCGTCGTCGGATCGCGCTCGGCGTCGCGGCAGATCGTGCACGGGTCCGAGGTGTCGACGTTCCCGCAGCTCGTGCACACGACGATGCGGTCGGCCGCCACCCGCATCGCGTCGGCGAGGGGCCCGAGCAAAGTGTCGCGCTTCTTGATGAGCTGGAGGGCGGCCCGCCGCGCCGAGCGCGGTCCGAGGCCCGGCATGCGGGCGAGGAGCTGGATCAGGCGCTCGATCTCGGGGCCGGCGACGGCTTGGGGCATCGTGCCTCTGGGGCGAGGAAGGGGCTTCGGATCCGGACGGGCATAGACGGCGGCGGGCGCCGCGCAAGGGTCCGGGGACGGGTGAGTACCCGCTTGTGTGGTATATGGGTATTCCGAAGCCGCTCCGCCGGTGGCATTATGCTGCCCGACGAACGGAACTGCTTACAGACTTGGGTTCCTGAGTCCACGACTGTGGTCTAACCTGTTTGTACACGTTGCGGGCTCCCGGCGGGGCCCCTTATGACAGCGAAGCTTCGCCACCTACTCGAGAGTGGGGAGGCGAGCGGCCGGGAACGGAGATCCTGCGTGCGGCGGTCCTGTACGACCGCACGGACGTCTCCCGGGCAAGCCCGGACGGCGGTGCCGTCCGGTTCAGTCGCGTCGACGGTCGAACAGGGGCCCGGGAGATACGATCTTGACCAACATCGGTGATCACAACGCGGCCCACGGCGCCGAGGCGGCCGGCTTCCGCGACCTCAAGGCCGTCCACTGGAATTTCGAGGCTCCGCGCCTCTACGAGGAGGCCCTGTCCCGCAAGGAGGCGCAGCTCGCCCGCGGGGGCGCGATCGTCGCCACCACCGGCAGCCATACCGGCCGCTCGCCCAAGGACAAGTTCGTGGTCCGCGACGCCGGCACCGAGAACGAGGTCTGGTGGGACAACAACGGCGCCATCACGCCCGAGCAGTTCGAGACCCTGCGCCAGGACTTCCTGAAGCACGCCGAGGGCAGGGAGCTGTTCGCCCAGGACCTCTACGGCGGTGCCGATCCGGCCTACCGGGTGAAGGCGCGGGTGTTCACCGAGTTCGCGTGGCACTCGCTGTTCATCCGCAACCTGCTCATCCGGCCGGACCGCTCCGAGATCGCGTCCTACGTGCCGGACATGACGATCATCGACCTGCCGAGCTTCCAGGCGGATCCCGCCCGGCACGGCTGCCGGTCGAAGACCGTGATCGCCATCGACTTCTCGAAGAAGCTCGTGCTGATCGGCGGCTCCGCCTACGCGGGCGAGATGAAGAAGTCGGTCTTCACCTACCTGAACTACATCCTGCCCGGTCAGGGCGTGATGCCGATGCACTGCTCGGCCAACGCGGCGCTCGACGCCGAGGGCGGCTCGGCGATCTTCTTCGGCCTGTCCGGGACCGGCAAGACGACGCTGTCGAACGATTCCTCCCGCCAGCTGCTCGGCGACGACGAGCACGGCTGGTCGAATTCCGGGATCTTCAACTTCGAGGGCGGCTGCTACGCCAAGACGATCCGTCTCTCGCGCAACGCCGAGCCGGAGATCTACGCCACCACCGAGCGCTTCGGCACGGTGATGGAGAACGTGATCATCGACCCGGTCACCCGCGTGCCGGACTTCGACGACGCTTCGCTCACCGAGAACACACGCTGCGCCTACCCGCTGGACTTCATCGCCAACGCGAGCGCCACGGGCCGGGCCGGGCATCCGAAGAACATCGTGATGCTGACCTGCGACGCCTTCGGGGTGATGCCGCCGATCGCCAAGCTCACCGGCGCCGAGGCGATGTACCACTTCCTCTCGGGCTACACCGCCAAGGTGGCCGGCACCGAGCGCGGCCTGACCGGGCCGGAGGCGACCTTCTCGACCTGCTTCGGCGCGCCGTTCATGCCGCGGCACCCGAGCACCTACGGCAACCTGCTGCGCGACCTCATCGCCAAGCACAGCGTCGATTGCTGGCTGGTCAACACCGGCTGGACCGGCGGCGGCGTCGGCACCGGCCGGCGGATGCCGATCCGCGTGACGCGCCGCCTGCTGAGCGCCGCCCTCGACGGCTCGCTGGCGCAGGCCGAGTTCCGGCGTGACCCGTACTTCGGCTTCGCGGTGCCGGTCTCGGTTCCGGGCGTCGAGCCGCACATCCTGACCCCGGTGAAGACCTGGGCCAACAAGGGTGCCTTCGTGGAGACGGCCGCGCGGCTGGTGAAGATGTTCGATGACAACTTCAAGCGGTTCGAGGACCATGTCGACGCCGACGTGCGCTCTGCCGGACCGACCGCGCAGGCGATCGCGGCCTGAAGATCGGACGGGCGGCTCGCAGGGCCGCCCGTTCCTCCCGTCCTCGCGAGCGCGACGAAGCAGTCCAGAGCAGCGCGTCCTCGACGAGCGCGGCGCTGCCGGATCGCTCCGCCGCACTCGCGAAGACGACGGATTCGACCGTTCCGTCGGACCTGCAGCCTAGAAGGGCAGCTTCATGCCCGGCGGTAGCGGCAGGCCCTTCGTCAGCTCGGCCATGCGCTCCTGCATGGTCGCCTCGGCCTTGCCGCGGGCGTCGTTGCAGGCGGCCACGATCAGGTCCTCCAGGATCTCGCGCTCGTCCGCCACCATCAGCGACGGGTCGATGCTGACGCCCTTCATCTGGCCCTTGGCGGTCATGGTGACCCGGACGGAGCCGCCGCCGGAGGCGCCGCTCACCTCGATCTCGTCCATCTCGGACTGCAGGTTGGCCATCTTCTCCTGCATGGCCTGAGCCTGCTTCATGATGCCCATCAGGTCGCGCATGCGGCTCTCTTTCCGTTTCCTCGTCTGATCTGGGTATGGCCCGGCCCGGGCGCCACCGTGCGCCGCGTCAGGCGTCGTCGTCCTCGACCTCGCCGACCCGCGCGGCATCGCCTTCCCCGAGGATCTCCTGCTCGGCGGAGGGCAGGGCCTCGGGCGCGGTCTCGCGCACGTCGACGATCTCGGCCCCGGGGAAGCGCGTCAGCACCTCGCGCACGAAGGGGTCGGCGGCGGCATTCTCCCGGCGGGTCTCGGTGGCGGCCCGGGCCGCCGCGTCGAGGGTCGGGGCGCCCTCGTCCTTCGACAGGGCCACCACCCAGCGCCGCCCGGTCCACCGCTCGATGGCGGCGGCGATGTCGTTGGCGAGGCTCGACCGGCCGCCGGAGGCGAGGCGGAACTCCATCCGGCCCTCCTCGAAGCGCACCAGGTGGACGTCGCGCTCGAGGGCGGTCCGCAGCAGGATGTCCCGGTTGGCGTCCGCCAGCGCGATCAGGTCCTCGAACCGTCCGAGGCGCGGCGTCGGCGGTGCCACGGGCGCCGGTCTCGGCGCCGGCGCAGCGACGGGCGCGCTCATGGCGACGCTCGCGGTCGCGTTCACGGCGATGGGCGCGGTCACGGGTGCCGCGACCGGGGCGGTGTCCGCGGCTGCCGTGCGGGGTGCCGCGGCGAGCGCGGCGGAGCCGCCGCGCAGGTCGGGGATCGGCGGCAGCGGCGGCCGGGCCGACACGGCCGGGGCCTCGTCCGCAGGGGCCGCGGCCGCCTCGGCCCTGAGCTGGCGCAGCGCCTCGTCGGGGGTCGGCAGATCGGCCGCGTAGGCGAGGCGCACGATCGCCATCTCGGCCGCCGCGAGCGGCCGGGGCGCGGCCTGGACTTCGGGAATCGCCTTCAGCAGGATCTGCCACGCCCGCGACAGGGCGCGGATCGAGAGCTTGTCGGCGAACGCGGCCCCGCGGACGCGCTCCGTCTCGCTGAGCGTCGGGTCCGCGGCCGCCTCCGGCACCACCTTGAGCCGGGTGACGAGATGCGTGAAGGCCGCGAGATCCGAGAGCACCACCGACGGGTCCGCACCGGAATCGTACTGCGCCCGCAGTTCCGCGAAGGCGGCCGGGACCGACCCGCGCATCACCGCCTCGAACAGGTCGAGGATCCGGGCGCGATCGGCGAGGCCCAGCATGTCGCGGACGCTCTGCGCGGTGATCGTGCCGGCGCCGTGGGCGATCGCCTGGTCGAGCAGCGAGAGCGCGTCGCGCACGGACCCTTCCGCGGCCCGCACGATGGCCCCCAGCGCCTCGTCCTCGACGGTGACCCCCTCGGCCGCGCAGACCTTCGCGAGATGGGCGTGCAGGGTCGGCGCCTCGACGCGGCGCAGGTCGAATCGCTGGCAGCGGGACAGGATCGTCACCGGGACCTTGCGGATCTCCGTGGTGGCGAACACGAACTTCGCGTGCGGCGGCGGCTCCTCCAGCGTCTTCAGGAAGGCGTTGAACGCCTTCTCGGAGAGCATGTGGACCTCGTCGACGATGTAGACCTTGTAGCGCGCCGAGACCGGCCCGTAGCGGATGCCGTCGATGATCGCCCGGACGTCGTCGATACCGGTATGCGAGGCGGCGTCCATCTCCAGCACGTCCATGTGCCGGGATTCCATGATCGCCGCGCAGTGGAGGCCGAGTTCCGGCATCGACACGGTCGGGCCGGTGTCGGGCTGTCCGGCGCGGGCGTAGTTGAGGCCGCGGGCCAGGATGCGCGCCGTCGTGGTCTTGCCGACGCCGCGAACGCCGGTGAGCATCCAGGCCTGCGGGATGCGGTTGGCCGCGAACCCGTTGGCGAGGGTCCGCACCATCGCGTCCTGGCCGATCAGGTCGCCGAAATTGGTGGGGCGATACTTTCGAGCGAGCACCCGGTAGGGCGTCGCCGCGGCGGGGGGCGCTGGAAACCCGGGCAGGCCCGGCTCGTCGTCAGGCGTGCCGGTCGTAGCGTCCATGCCGTGTCTGGGTCTGGCTGCCGCGCGCCGTGGAATGAGGTGGGAGGCTGGACGAAGACCCGCTCGGTCTCGTTAGGGCTGCTTCCTTCCGGACCTGACCCGGTTGGCGAGTGAAACGTCCCTCGCCAACCCCCCGCCGGCTATATGGCCGGGCCTCGCTCCGAACGCAAGCGCTGCCTCTCGGCGCCGCCTACTCGGCCTTGCGCTTGACGATCGCCAGGGTCTGCGGATCGAGCTTCAGGTCGAACTGCTTGCCGCTCGCGTCGATCGCGTCGTCGACCTCGATCATGCCGTCGTCGAGCTCGATCTCCTTCCACTTGGTGAAGCCCTCCTGCTTGAGCATGGCTTCGACCTTCGCCTGCTGGTCGGGCGGGAGCTTCTCGTCGGCGCGGGCGGCGAGGCTGCTGCCGGCGATCAGGGTCAGGGCGAGAAGGGTCGTGGTCAGGCGCATGGCTGTCTCCGATCCGGCCATTGTGTCCGGCTGTGAACAGGCCGGCGGCAGCGGAGTTCCATGGCGGCGATGCCCTTGAGCCGCTCCCGGATCTGCCGCACATCTGGGCCGTACCGGAACGCGGCGGCGAGGACTTGGCACCGATGGTCACCCGCGTCGCCACCGTGGCCTTCGAGGGCATCGAGGCGCGGGCGGTGGACGTGCAGGTCCAGATCGTCCCGGGCTCCGTGGTCTTCACCGTCGTCGGTCTGCCCGACAAGGCGGTGGCGGAATCGCGCGAGCGGGTCCGCAGCGCGCTGATCGCCTCCGGACTGGCACTGCCCGCCAAGCGCATCACGGTGAATCTCGCTCCGGCGGATCTTCCCAAGGAAGGCTCGCACTTCGACCTGCCGATCGCGCTGGGCGTCATGGCGGCGATCGGCGCGATCCCGGCCGACGCGCTCGCCGGCTACTGCGTCCTCGGCGAACTCGCCCTCGACGGCAGCATCACGGCGGTCAGCGGCGTGCTGCCGGCCGCCGTGGCGGCCGGTGCCCGGGGGCTCGGGCTCATCTGCCCGGCCGCCACCGGACCGGAGGCGGCCTGGGCCGGGGGCGACCTCGACGTGCTCGCGCCGCGCTCGCTGATCCAGCTCGCCAACCATTTCAAGGGCAGCCAGGTCATGGCGCGGCCGGAGCCCGCCGTCGCCGCGCCGACCGGGCCGCTTCCGGACCTCGCCGACATCCGGGGGCAGGAGGGTGCCAAGCGCGCCCTCGAGATCGCGGCGGCCGGCGGCCACAACCTGCTGATGAACGGTCCGCCGGGCTCGGGCAAATCCATGCTCGCGGCCCGTCTGCCGTCGATCCTGCCGCCGCTCACGCCGCGCGAGCTGCTCGACATCTCCATGATCCAGTCGGTGGCGGGCGCGCTGAAGGGCGGCGCCCTCTCCAGCCGCCGCCCGTTCCGGCAGCCGCACCATTCCGCCTCGATGGCGGCGCTCGTGGGTGGCGGGCTCGGCGCCCGGCCCGGGGAGGTCTCCCTCGCCCATGGCGGGGTGCTGTTCCTGGACGAGCTGCCCGAATTCGCCCCGCAGGTGCTCGACAGCCTGCGCCAGCCGATGGAAACCGGGGCGGTGATGATCGCCCGGGCCAACCACCGGGTCACCTACCCGGCGCGCTTCCAGCTGGTCGCGGCGATGAACCCGTGCCGCTGCGGCCAGGGACTCGAACCGGGCTACGCCTGCCGGCGCGGGCCGAACGCGCGCTGCATGGCGCAGTACCAGTCGCGGATCTCCGGACCGTTGCTCGACCGCATCGACCTGCGCGTCGAGGTGCCGGCGGTCACGGCCGCCGACCTGATCCTGCCGGCGCCGGCCGAGGGCTCCCGCGAGGCGGCCGCGCGCGTGTCGGCCGCCCGCGCCCTCCAGGGCGCGCGCTACGCCGCGCGCGGTCTGCCGGATTCCACCACCAACGCGACCTGTCCGGCGACGCTGATCTCGGACGTCGCGAGCCCCGACGCCGACGGGACGGCGCTGATCCGTCAGGCGGCCGAGAGCATGCGCCTCTCCGCCCGCGGCTTCCACCGGACGCTGCGCGTCGCCCGGACCCTCGCCGATCTCGACGGCGAGGCCCAGGTCCGCCGGCTCCACCTCGCGGAGGCCCTGTCGTACCGGGGCCGCGGCGACGGCGCGGCGGCCGCCGCGTGAGTGCCGTCTCGGACGGTCCGGCCGACCTGACGGTCACGATCGGCCAGCACAGCAGCGCCGGCCGCAAGGCGGCCAACCAGGACTTCAACGGCGCCCTGGTCCCGGTCCAGCCGGCCCTCGGCCTGAAGGGCATCGCGGTGGCCCTCGCCGACGGGATCAGCAGCAGCGCCGCCGGGGCCGCGGCGAGCGAGACCGCGGTCAAGAGCTTCCTCAGCGACTACTACGCCACGCCCGACACGTGGTCGGTGAAGACCTCGGCGCAGCGCGTGATCGCGGCGACCAATTCTTGGCTCTTCGCCGAGACCCGGCGCGGCGCCGACCCGAACGACCTCGACCGGGGTCACGTCACGACCTTCGACGCCCTCGTGCTGAAATCGCGCGCGGCCCACCTCTTCCACGTCGGTGATGGCCGGATCTGGCGCGTCTCCGGCAGGTCCCTCGAGCAGCTCACCGAGGACCACCGCGTGGTGGTCTCCCCCGCGGAATCCTATCTCGGCCGGGCGCTCGGGGCGCAGGCCCGCCTGGAGATCGACTACCACGCCGTCGGCATCGCGGCGGGCGACACCTTCGTGCTGACGACCGACGGCGTGCACGAGCATGTCCGGCCCCGCGACATCGTGGCGGCGATCGCGGCGGCCGAGACCCTGGACGCCGCCGCGCGGGCGATCGTGGAGATGGCCCTGGCGGCCGGCAGCCCGGACAACCTGACGATCCAGATCGTGCGGGTCGAGACGGTGCCGGCCGGCGAGCCGGCGGACCTGCTCGGCGAGGCCGAGGGGCTGGACCCGGCGCCGCTGCTCGATCCGCCCGCGGAGCTCGACGGCTTCCGGCTGCTGCGGATCCTGCACTCCGGTCCGCGCAGCCGCGTCTACCTCGCGGTGGACGCCGAGACCGGCGCCCAGGTCGCCCTGAAGGTGCTGTCCCTCGACCTGCGGGACGACCCGGCGCATCGGAAGCGCTTCGTGATGGAGGAGTGGATCGCGCGCCGGATCGACAGTCCTCACGTGCTCAAGGCCCATTCCCGGGCCGGCCAGCGCAGCCACCTCTACACGGTGATGCGCTACGTCGAGGGCCAGACGCTGACCCAGTGGATGCGCGACCACGCGGCGCCAGAACTGGAGGCGGTGCGGGCGCTCGTCGAGCAGCTCGCCCGGGGCGTGCAGGCCTTCCACCGGCGGGAGATGGTCCATCAGGACCTGCGGCCCGACAACGTCCTGATCGACGCGGCGGGGACCGTCCAGGTCATCGATTTCGGCGCGACGCAGGTCGCCGGCGTGGTCGAGGGCGACCCGCGGATCGACCCGTCGGAGATCCTGGGCACGGTGCAGTACACGGCGCCCGAGTGCTTCCTCGGCGCCCCGGCGACCGTCCGGTCGGACGTCTTCGCGGTCGGCGTGATCACCTACCAGATGCTGACGGGGCGGCTGCCCTACGGCGACGCGGTGCCCCGGGCGCGGACGCGCGCGGCGCAGCGGCGGCTGCGCTACGCGTCGGCGCTCACCGTACGCCCGCTGCTGCCCGTCTGGGTCGACGAAGCGCTGCGCAGGGCCGTTCATCCCGATCCGGAACGGCGCTACGCGGCCCTGTCGGCCTTCGTCCACGACCTGCGCCACCCCAACCCGGCCTTCACGGACGGCCGGCGGGCGTCGCTTCTGGAGCGCGACCCGCTGCTGTTCTGGCGCCTCCTGTCGCTGGTGCTCGGGCTCATCGCGCTGGCGCTCGCGGCGATCCTGATCGCCGGCCCGCGTCGGTGAGCCCCGGCGCGCGCCTCAGGGATCCAGTTCGGGATAGCGGCGGAAGATGCCGTCCTCGTTGAACGGGATCCGGCGCTCGCTGGCGAGGTAGGCGGCGAGCCGCGGGCGCCGCGCCACGGTCTCGTGGAGCGCCGCCACCTGCGGCGTCCTCCGAAGGGCCGCGGCGGTGGCCCTGGGGAAGGCGTAGAGCAGGCCGTCGACGAGCTGGAACAGCGACAGGTCGGCGTAGCAGAGATTCGCGCCGACGAGCCGGCCGCCGCCGTTCGCCGCCAGCACGCGCTCGAAATAGCCGAGGTATTTCGGGATGCGCTCGTCCCGGAACTCGGCCGCCCGGCGCAGCGCCTCGGGCTTCTGATCTGCGTAGTACAGGCCGACGCCGACGGGATGGTGGGTGTCGTGCGCCTCGTCGACCGCGTCCGCGACGGTGAGCTGGAGCTGGTGGGTCCAGATCCGGTCGCTCTCCGAAGCGCCCACGAGGCCGAGGCGCGGCCCCAGATAGAGCAGGATCGCGGCGCTCTGCCCGACGACGACGTCGCCGTCGCGCAGGAAGGGCGGAGCCAGGGGCGGCCGCGGATCGGCCGGGTCGGACAGGCGGTCGAGCATCGGTCCGATACCGCCCGAATCGTCGTCCTGGCGGGCCACGTCGACGTAGTCGGCGCCGGCTTCCTCGAGCGCGAGGCGGACGAACTCGCCGCGCCCCTGGATCATCGGCCAGTAATGGAGTTCGTAGGGCATCGCCGCCTCCGGGTCGGGGAAGGCGCGGCGGGCCCGGTCGGTTCCCGCTCAGTTGTTCTCGGCCGGCTCCTCGGCCGAGGCCTTCTCGACCGGCGGCTCGGCGCTGGCGACGGCCTTGCGCGCGAACATCGGCTGGAGGCGCTCGGCGAGCTGCTGGTCCAGGTGCTTGACGTAGGCACCCTTGAAGTAGCGCTCGCCGGTCTTCGCGCCGTAGAGGCTGTCGTGGGCCTGGATCATCGCGGCGACCTCCGGGCGGCAGAGGAAGCCGGTGATGCCGACGGCCTCGTACCAGCGGCCGGCGCGCGCCTCGGCGGTGGCCTTCGGGTTCGACAGCACCGTCTCGGCGAAGCACGCGGTGGCGGCCTGCCGCAGCGGCCCCAGCACCTTCTCGGCCTCGGCGGCGTTCACCTTCGGGGCGGCCGGGTGCCGGTGAGGCCGCGCCTCGGCAGCCGAGACGAGCGCGAGGACGGCGAAAGTGGCGAGGATCGAAGTCTTCATACGGGCGGCCTCGTCGGGTGTCCGAACCGTGTTCAGCTCTCGCTCATGATTGCGTCGGGATCGGGGCTGGCGGCTCGGTCCGGACGCCCGATCCCGGGCAAGATCCGGGCTGTTTCGCGACGGCCACAGCCGGGCTCAGCCGCGCCGCTCCGCGTTCCAGTGTCCCCGGCAGGCGAGGGCTCCGGACGCGACCCAGGTTCCGGCACCGAACCCGTCCGAGCCCAGCCGCCCCCGCACGTCGGCGGTCGCGGCGCCGTTCGAGATCGTGCCGCGGATCGCGCCGTTCCGGGCGACGCCGCCCTCGACCGTGAAGGCGGTCCCGATGAAGCGGGCCCGCCCGCGCTCGATCCGCACCGGGTAGCGATAGGCGCGGTCGCAGGTCCCCGCCTCGGTGATGATCTCGACGCTCCACGTGCCGTCGAAGCGGTCGGGCTGGGCGGCCGGGCGCGGGGCGGCCGCGGCGGGCAGCGTGCCGACGAGGAGCAGGGCGACGGCGAGGCGGGGCGTCATGCGAGTCCGGGGTGCCGAGGGCTTCGGAGAGGCCGGCGCCCCGTCAGCGCGACGTCTGCGGCGCCGGTGTCCGCATGGCCGCGCGGAGCGCCGCGTTGAGGAGGGCGAGCAGGTCGCAGCCGACATGCAGGAAGGCGGCCACGCCCGCCTGCTTCAGCGGCTCGGCCAGGTCCGTCGGCTTCCCGGCGAGGTAGACCGGTCCGGCGCCGGCCTCGGCGAGCGCCTTCGCCGTCTCGACCGCGCGCTCGGCGTAGATCCCGTCGGTGGAGCAGATGCAGGCGAGGCTGGCGCCGGACTCCCGGAACGCCGCCGCCGCCGACTCGGCGTCGGGGAAGCCCTCGTTCGAGACCGACTCGAGTCCGCCGGCCGCGAAGGCGTTGGCCGCGAAGGTCGCCCGGGCGTTGAAGGCCGCCACCGGGCCGAGATTGGCCAGGAACACGACCGGTCTGCGCCCGGTCTTGGCGAGGAAGGCGTCCGAGGCGTCCCGGAGGGCCTCGTAGGGCTCCGCGAGGCGCTGGGACGGCAGCGCGTCGCAGGCGACCGCGGAACCCGCACCGAAGTTGGAGCCGCGCCCCGCCGCCACGGGCGGCACGTCGAGAACCGTGACCTGCTTCTCGGGGAGGTTCGGGAACTCGCTCGCACCCGTGAGCGGCTCGCGGCGGTTCGCCACCGCCTTGGCGCGGGCCTCGCGGGTCACCTCGATTCGCCGCTGGAGCTTGCCGACGCTGAGCGAGGCCACGATGCCGCCCTCGGCCTCGATCGCCTGGAACGCCGCCCAGCCCGCGTCGGCGAGCTCGGCCGTCAGGGCCTCGAAACCGCCGGCGCCCGCGGCGGGGTCGCTGACGCGCGCGAGATGCGACTCCTCGATGAGCACGATCTGGCTGTTGCGCGCCACGCGCCGGGCGAAGGCGTCGGGCAGGCCGAGCGCCTGCGTGTAGGGCAGGACCGCGACGCTGTCGGCGCCGCCCATGCCGGCCGAGGCCGCCGCCATGCCGGTGCGGAGGATGTTCACGAACGGATCGCGCTTGGTCATCATCCGCCACGCCGTCTCGGCGTGGAGCCGCAGCGGCTTCGGGTCCAGGCCGCAGGCCTGCTCCACCCGCGCCCAGAGGCGCCGCACGGCGCGGAACTTGGCGACGGTGACGAACTCGTCGGCATCGGCCGCCAGCAGCATCGCGACGCGGTCGCGGGCGCTCGCGAGATCGTGACCGGAGGCCTCCAGGGCGCGTAGGTAGGCGACGGCGGTGGCGAGCACAGCACCGAGCTCTGCCGCCTCGCCCGCGCCGCCCTCGTGGTAGGGCCGGCCGTCGGCCAGGAAGGCTCGGCCGCGGAAACCCGCGGCCTCCAGCTCGGCCACGGTCTCGGCGAGGCGGGGGGCGATGTCCGTCCAGACGGCCCCGAGGCTGCCGGTGGCCGCCAGGACGCCCACGGGATCGAGCCCGAGATCCAGATCGTAGGTCGAGAGATCCTCGCCGCGGCGCTCCGCCAGCGCCTTGACCAGCCGGGCCACCTCCAGGCCGCGGCCCCCGGCGTCGATCCGCAGGGCGATCAGCGGCAGCATCACGCCCTTCAGCGCGGCGTCGAGCTCCTCGACGCTCGCCGCCGTCAGACCGTAGCCGCGGGCGCCCGGCGCGCCCGCGAAGGCGAGCACGAGGGCATCGGCCCCGCCTTCGAGGTCGGTGAGCGCCTGCGCGTTGGCGGTGTTGAGGTCGGGATGGTCGACACGCTGGGCGATCCGCCAGGGCCCGGGCTCGCGCACCGGCTGCGCCGCCGGCTCGGCCGGTCCGTAGAGGGGTTCGATCCGCAGGCCGTCGGCCGTGCGCGACACCAGCCGCTTCTCGAAATCGGCCCCCTTCAGGACGCCTTCGACGAGGCCGAGCCAGCGGGCTCGGTCCGCGGGCTCGAAGAGGTCGGCGAGCGGTCTGTCTTCCATCGGTACGTCCCAGGGCGCGGCGTCTTCTGCACCGCTTTCATGCGTTTGCCTCGCACGCCGCCCCGCCGCTGGCAATCGCCCGATGGTTGAGGAAAGCTCAAGCCGCCGATCACCGATTTTTGAGGGCGGCGGCCGAGGCGAAGCGAGGAGCGCCCGTCAATCCGGATCGTCGCGCCGGGGCGCCGCCGGCGAGGCGGATGGGCCGTCGCGTGTACAGGAGCGCGGCGCCCCCGCGTCAGCCGAGGATGATCAGGCCGGCGAAGCCGAGGGCGCCGACGATGATCCGCCACCACGCGAACAGCCAGAAGCCGTGACGGGAGACGTAGTCGAGGAGAAATCGCACCACGAACAGCGCCGAGACGAACGACACGATGAAGCCGATCACGATCAGGCCGACATCGTTGCCCGAAAGGTACTTGTAGTTGTCGAGCAGGTCCTTGGCAAAGGCGCCCGCCATGGTTGGCATCGCGAGGTAGAACGAGAACTCGGTAGCCGAGCGCTTGTCGGCGCCCATCAGCATCGCGCCCACGATCGTGGCGCCCGAGCGCGAGACGCCGGGGATCATCGCCAGGCACTGGAAGATGCCGATCTTCAGGTCCATCGGCAGCGTGAAGTCGTAGACGTCGGTCTTCTTCACCTCGAGGTCGGTGTCGTCGATGACGAGGAGAACCAGGCCGCCGGCCACGAGGGTCGCGCAGACGATCCACGGGTTGAACAGGTAGGCCTTGATCAGCTTCGAGAAGAGACCGCCGATGATCGCCGCCGGCAGGAACGCCACCAGGATGCCGAGCACGAAGCGACGGGCCTTCGGATCGGACGGGAGGGCGGTGGCGATCCCGAGGAGGCGGCGGAAATACACCAGCAGGATCGCCAGGATGGCGCCGAGCTGGATCAGCACCTCGAAGGTGTTGTTGGGCGAGTGGAAGCCGATGAAGTGCCCCACCAGCAGCTGGTGGCCGGTGGAGGAGACCGGGATGAACTCGGTCGCCCCCTCCACCAGGGCGAGCAGCACTGCCTTGCCGATGCTTGCGGGATCCATCGCGACGCCTTGATGCCGCGCGCGCGGCGGCCCCCGTCGGGCCGCCGCCTGCCACGCGAAATGGTTGTACCCGAGGCTTCGCCGATCAGGGTTGACGGGCAGTTACCGGGCCGGGCCGCGCGTGTTAAGGGCTCGGCAACGGTCGGGCAATAACGCTCGGTCCGAAGTCCTGCGCGCCGAAGACCTGCGCATCAGGACCCACGACGAGCGCGGGACCGGCCGCGCTGGCAGACCGAACGTCCCGCACGGCCTCGATGGCGACCCTCTACCATTTCCCCTTCTGCGCGAATTCCCGATTCATCCGTCTCGTGCTCGCCGAGATGGGCATGGAGCCGACGCTGTTCGAAGAACGGCCCTGGGAACGGCGCGACGACTTCCTGCTGATCAACCCGGCGGGCGTCACGCCCGTGCTGCTGGAGCAGAACGGGCTTGTGGTCCCCGGTGCGGGCGTCATCGCCGAGTACCTCGACGAGACCCGCGGCCTCGGCCTCTCCGGCCGGCGGATGCTGCCGGAGGACACGGTCGAGCGCGTCGAGGTCCGGCGGCTGCTCGACTGGTTCCTGGTGAAGTTCGAGTCCGAGGTGACCGCCTACCTCGTGAACGAGAAGATCTCGAAGCGCTTCATGTCGGCCAACGAGGGCGGCGGCCCGCCCGACATGAACGCGATCCGCGCGGCGCGCTCCAACGTGCGCTACCACCTCAAATACATCGGCTACCTGATCGCGCGGCGGCGCTGGATCGCCGGCGACAACCTGACCTATGCGGATCTCGCGGCGGCCGCCCATCTCTCCTGCGTCGACTACCTGGGCGACGTGCCCTGGGACGAGGACGAGATGGCGCGGAACTGGTACGCCCGGGTCAAGTCGCGGCCCTCGTTCCGCGCCCTGCTCGCCGACCGTGTGCCCGGCATGGCGCCGGCCGCCCACTACGCGGATCTGGATTTCTGAACGCGCGACGGACCTATCACGGCGCCGACCTGCGCCGCCTCGTCGAGGCCCGGGCCCGGACGCTCGGGTTCTGCGGCCTGCGCGTGACCCGTCCCGACCGGCTCCCCGACCTGCCGGGCCGCCTGTCCGCCTGGCTCGCCGAGGGCGCGCAGGGCACCATGGACTGGATGGCGGAGCGGGCCGACCAGCGGGCCAGCCCGATCGCGCTCTGGCCGGGGGTGCGTAGCATCCTGGTCCTGGCGATGAGCTACCGGCCGGAGCACGATCCCCTCGACCTCGTGGGACGACGCGACCGCGGTGCCGTCGCCGCCTACGCGCAGCGGCGGGATTATCACGAGGTTTTGAAGGGGCGCCTGAAAGAGTTGGGCGGGTACCTGTCGGCCAAGGGCGACGTGCGGGTGAAGGTCTTCTGCGACACCGCCCCCGTCATGGAGAAGACCCTCGCGGAGGCGGCCGGCCTCGGCTGGCAGGGCAAGCACACGGTGCTGATCTCCCGCGGCCACGGCAACTGGCTGCTCCTCGGCGCGATCTACACGAGCGCGGAGTTCGAGCCCGATGCGCCGGAGCGCGACCATTGCGGTTCCTGCCGCGCCTGCCTGGACGTCTGCCCCACCGAAGCCTTCCCGGCGCCCTACCGGCTCGATGCCCGCCGCTGCATCTCGTACCTCACGATCGAGCATGCCGGGCCGATCCCGGCGGCGTTCCGGGCGGCGATCGGCAACCGGGTCTTCGGCTGCGACGATTGCCTGGCCGTCTGCCCCTGGAACAAGTTCGCCCGCACCGCGGCGGAGAGCCGGCTCGCCGCGCGCGCGGAGTTGGCGGCCCCGTCGCTCGCGGATCTCGCGGAACTCGACGACGCGGCGTTCCGCGCCTTCTTCGCCGGCACGCCGGTGAAGCGTACGGGGCGCGACCGCTTCCTGCGCAACGTCATGATCGCGATCGGCAATTCGGGTGACCCGTCGCTGGCGGAGGCGGCCGTCGCGCGGCTGCGCGACCCGTCCCCGCTGGTGCGCGGCATGGCGGTCTGGGCCTGCGGCCGGCTGCTGGAGCCGGAGACCGTGCGCGCGCTCCGTCGGCAGCAGGGCGAGCGCGAGACGGACGCCCACGTGCGCGACGAGTGGCGGGCCGCGACCGGCTTGACGGGATCGCGGACGGACGAGACATCCGCCGCATGAATCTCTTCGTCTTCGGGCTCGGTTTCACGGGCCGCCACTTCGCCGCGCGGGCACGGGCGCGCTTCGAGACCGTCCGCGCGACCGTCACCGACCCCGCGGCCGCCGACCGCATCGCGGCGGAGACGTCCTTCGCCATGCGCGCCTTCGGGCCGGAGGCCGACGATCCCCGGATCGCCGCGGAGCTCGCCGACACGGACGTGCTCCTGGTCTCGGCGCCCCCCGGCGAGGCCGGCGACCCGGTGCTCGCCCGCTACGCCGACGCCGTCGCGGCGAGCCGGATCCGCTGGATCGGGTACCTGTCGACCATCGGCGTCTACGGCGACCAGGGCGGCGCCTGGACCGACGAGGCCACGCCGGCGACCCCGCGCAGCGCCCGGTCCAAGGTGCGCCTCGACGCTGAGGCGGCGTGGCTGGCGCTCGGCGCCGCGACCGGCAAGGCCGTCCAGATCTTCCGGCTCTCGGGCATCTACGGACCCGGGCGCAACCCGATCGTGAAGCTGCGCGAGGGTCGCTCGCAGCGCATCGTGAAGGCCGGGCAGGTCTTCAACCGCATCCACGTCGACGACATCGCCACGACGCTGCTCGCCTCGATCGACCGGCCGCGGCCGGGAGCGATCTACAACGTCACCGACGACGAGCCGGCCGCGCCCCAGACCGTGACCGAGCACGCCGCGGCCCTCACCGGCCTGCCGCTCCCGCCCGCCATCGATTTCGAGACCGCCGACCTGTCGCCGATGGCGCGCAGCTTCTACGGCGAGAACAAGCGCGTCCGGAATCGGCTGATCCGCGACGAGCTCGGCGTCGCGCTCGCCTACCCGACCTACCGCGAGGGTCTCGCCGCCCTCAAGGACCAGCCCTGATCAGGCTTCGAGGTGGCGCGGCCGGACGAGGCGGCGGAGCAGGCCGTCGCGGGGGCCGACCATCATCGAGGCCACGTAGAGCGCGCCGGCCGCCAGCACGATGGCCGGCCCGCTCGGCACGTCGTACCGGTACGACAGGCTGAGCCCCGACACGCTGGCCAGGGCGGCGATCAGCATCGAGACAGGGATCAGCCCGGCCAGGTCGCGCGCCCAGAACCGGGCCGCCACCGCCGGCAGCAGCATCAGCCCCACGGCCAGCAGCGTGCCGAGAGCCTGGAAGCCGCCCACGAGGTTGACCACCACCAGCGCCAGAAAGGCGAGGTGGACCGGGCCGCCGCTGCGGCTGACGCTCCGCAGGAACAGCGGGTCGACGCATTCCATCACGAGCGGTCGGTAGATCAGGGCGAGGGCCAGCAGGGTCAGCGTGCTGATGCCGCCGAGCAGCCAGAGGGCGGCGTCGTCCAGCGCCAGGACCGAGCCGAACAGGAAGTGCATGAGGTCGATCTGCGAGCCGCGCAGGGAGACCAGCAGCACGCCGGCCGCGAGCGAGATGAGGTAGAAGGCCGCGAGGTTCGCGTCCTCCCGCACGACCGTCGCCCGAGTGACGGCGCCGGCGAGCAGGGCGACCGCGAGCCCGGCGACGAGGCCGCCCAGCGTCATCGCCGGAAGGGACAGGCCGGCGACCAGGAAGCCGATAGCGGCCCCGGGCAGGATCGCGTGGCTCATGGCGTCGCTCATCAGGCTCATGCGGCGCAGCGTCAGGAACACGCCGATGGGCGGCGCCGACACCGACAGCGCGAGACAGCCCGCCAGGGCCCGACGCATGAAGCCGAACTCCACGAACGGCGCGAACAGGGATCCGAGCGGATCGATCACGCGGCATCCTCGTGGTGATGATGGTTCGCGCTGCCGTGCGCGTGCGCCGGGGCCGCGACCGCCCGCGGGCCGGCGCAGATCGCCGCGCCCTCGTCCCAGGCCTCGGACAGGTTGCGCGCGCGGGCGAGATTCTCGGCCGTCAGGACCCGCGCGGTCGGCCCCCAGGCCACGGGCTCGCGGGCGAGGAGCAGCGTCGTCGGGAAATGCGCGCGGACCTGCTGGAGGTCGTGGAGGGCGGCGACCACGGTCCGCCCCTCGGAATGCCACGCGCGGATGAGCGCCAGGAGGTCGTCCACCGTCCGCGTGTCGATGCCGGTGAACGGCTCGTCGAGGAGCACGACCGGGCAGTCCTGCAGGATCAGCCGGGCGAACAGCGCGCGCCGGAACTGCCCGCCCGACAGGGTGCCGATCGGCCGCGCCGCGAAGCCGTCGAGGCCGACCGTGGCCAGCGCCGCCTGAATGGCCGGGCGACTCCGGGTGAGGCTGCGCCACGCCCCCGCGCGGCGCCAGAGGCCCATGCCGGCGAGATCCATCACCGTGAGCGGGAAGCTCCGGTCGATCTCGTCGACCTGCGGCATGTAGGCGAGGGCGCCCGCGCGCTCGATGCGGCCGTCCAGGCAGCGGATCTCGCCGGCCATGCCCTTGAGGAGCGTCGACTTGCCGGCCCCGTTCGGCCCGACGAGGGCGAGCAGGTCACCGGCCCGCACGGATCCGTCGAGGTGGTGGACCGCGGGATGCCGGTCGTAACCGAGGGTGAGACCGACGAGGCGGATCGGATCCGGTATCGGGCCGCTCATGTGGCGAGCGCCCAGGCGATGGTCAGCCAGACCAGCGCGGAGAGCAGCGCGGCGAGCGCCAGCCGCAGGCCGATCCCGCTCTGGAACAGCGATCGCCGCGCCGCGTGTCTCGGGCTGGGAATGGTCGGCACGGAGTCCTCGTCGCGCGCTCACGCCGGCGCGGGCACCGCGCGGGGCTACTGGTGCGGTGCTGGGCGGCGGTGATACACTGTAACAAACCCGTGGGACAACCTGCGGATCACGTCTGGAGCAATCATGCACCGTCACGAGGGTCACGACGCGTGCCACGCCGGCACCGGTGACATGCTCGCGCGGGCCGAGGCCCTGTGTCGCGAGCGCGGTCTTCAGTTCACGCCCCTGCGCCGGGAGGTGCTGGAGGCCGTGGCCGAGGCCGGGAAGGCTCAGGGCGCCTACGACATCGCCGAGCGGCTGAGCGCGCCGGGCAAGCGCGTTGCGCCGGTCTCGGTCTACCGCGCCCTCGACTTCCTCATGGAGCAGGGGCTGGTCCATCGGATCGCGAGCCGCAACGCCTTCATCCCGTGCGCGCACGGCCACGCGCCCGGTGAGGGCGTCATCTTCCTGATCTGCCGCATCTGCGGGGGCGTCGACGAGGCCTCGTCGGAGGAGGTCGAGGGCAGTCTCGGGCGCACGCTCGAGCGGGCCGGGTTCACGCCGAGCCACAGCATCTTGGAGGTCGAGGGCGATTGCGGCGCCTGCCGGGAGCGGAAGCAGGCCCTCTGAGGCGCACCGCCCGGGCTGCGAGGCCCGGCCGGCCGCGCCGTGTACACCGGCGCGCCGGACGATCGCCGGCTGCCGGTCAGAAGGCGTTCTGGTAGGCGCGGCGCGAGACGACCGTCTGGATCATGATCTGGATGTCGAACCAGATCGACCAGTTGTCGATGTAGTGCAGGTCGCAGGCGACGCGCCGCTCCATGGCCAAGTCGGTCTGCGTCTCGCCGCGGTAGCCGTTGACCTGGGCCCAGCCGGTGATGCCGGGCTTCACGTTGTGTCGGCGGGCGTAGAGGGCGATCCGGCGCTCGAAGCTGCGGTCATGCGCCAGCGCGTGCGGGCGCGGACCGACCAGCGACATCTCCCCGCGCAGGACGTTGATGAGCTGGGGCAGCTCGTCGAGATTCGTCCGCCGCAGGATGGCGCCGATCCGGGTGATCCGGCTGTCGTTGCGGGTCGCCTGCCGGAAGGCGGCGTTCGGGTCCGCCCGCATCGACCGGAACTTGAACACGCCGAACGGCTGCTGATTGAATCCGTAGCGCTTCTGCCGGAAGAAGACCGGGCCGGGGCTGTCGAGCTTGATCGCCACCGCGATCGCGGCGAGCAGCGGCGACAGCGACACGAGGGCGATGGTCGCCACCGTCAGGTCGAGGGCGCGCTTGAGCATGACCTCACCCACGTTGAGCGGCCGGCGGCCGATGTTGATCCCCGAGACGCCGCCGACTCGGGCGACCTGCAGGTCGGGGAACCGGTCGAGGACCGCGCCGGGACGCAGGTGCAGGGCCGAGGGCACCCGCAGGAACGCGTCGATGCAGCGCTCGACCTCCGCGGTGTCGGCCCACGGCACCAGGACGAAGACGTCGTCCGGCCGCAGGAAGCGGACGACGGAGACGGCGAGGTCGAGGTCTTCCTGCAGCTGGTCGTGGCGCGTGGCCGCGTCCGCGCCGGGATCGACCCGCCGCAGGTAGCTCGTCCCGATGATCCGCGAGCCGAGCTGGTCGACCTCCTTGCCGGCGTAGAACCGCGCGATGTCCTCCTCGTAGCCCACGAGGTGGATCCGGCTGGCGGTGGCCGAGCCGGCGCTCAGCCGCTCGCGCACGAGCCGCCGCACCGCGGCCCGCGCTCCGATCAGGACCGGCAGGCCGGCGGCGAAGATCCCGAGCGAGACGAGCCGCGAGTAATCGTTGGTCGTCTTCGTCATGAAGCTGACGACGAGCACGGCGGCCCAGGCGATCAGCCAGAGGGAGGCCACGCGCTGGATGCCGGGCTTCTGCGCCATCACGTTCTCGAGACTGTACTCCTCGCGGAGCACGTTCGTGGCGACGATCACCAAGGCGAGCAGCGCCGACAGCCGCAGGCCGCGGACGAGACCCGCCCAGACCGTGCTGTCCTGCGCGATGGCGTGGTAGGCGCATTCGAGGCCCAGCGTCACCGCCACGATCGCCGCCATGTCGGTGACCGCGAGCCCCGCGGAGAGGGCGATGCGCGCCAGCGCACGACCGCGGCGCGGCAGCAGGGCCGACCACACGTTGCGGCGGCGCTCCGCCGAGGTCGGCAGCGCCTGAAACGTCTCCGGAAGCCGATCGTGAAACATCTGACCCGCAACGTCCCGTCTTAGTCGGACTCTGTACCAGTCTGAGACACGAAAGGTTTCAGCGCCGCCTGGTGACGGTGACGGAGCAAGCCGCGGGCCCCGCGGGTTCACGATCGCAGTCACGAAGGAAGGCTGCGACCTAGGGCGAGCCTCCGGACGTTGCAATACATGATTAATGCTGAGTGACTGTTCGGCGCATCCGGCAGGGGCCAGATTTGGTAGGGAACCATTTTCGCCGGAGCTATTTCAATTCATGCGGGTTTCTTAACTCACGGTTTCAACCGCGTCGGTGCCCGCGTGCGACCCCGGCCACGGGAGGGCCGGGGTCGGTCTCGCTCAGACGGCGTCGGCGTCCTGGCGGGCGTCGGCGGAGCCGCCGACCGTCTGGATCGTCTCGAAACCTTCGAATTGCGGGTGGCCGAGATACAGGGGCTTGGTCGACGGGACGCGACCGTGCGCCTTGCGGAATTGCTCGGACCGGGTCCAGGCCTCGAAATCCGCGCGCGATCGCCAGATCGTGTGGGAGGCGTACAGCACGTGATCCTCGTGCTCGGGCCCGCGCAGCAGGTGGAATTCCACGAAGCCGGGCATCTCGCCGAGGTGGCTGTCGCGCCCGAGCCAGACGGCCTCGAAATCCGCCGTCGCGTCCTTGACGACCTTGAAGCGATTCATCGCGATGAACATGCGTGTCTCCTGCGCGGTACCGAACCTACATGCCTCGGTGCTCGTAAGGGGAACGCCCGCGCGGCGACAAGGCGCACCCATAAAAGCAGCCGAGACCTCAGCGTCGACATTTGAGCAACAATGTTGCAAAGATGTGTGGGCTTAAACTAGAAGATGTAATCTTCGACTTGCGAAGCTTGACAACTTGGTGTCCTACTGCGCCGCGGTTCAGCTGTGTCGGGATCAGGGCTATAGCCGGATAGCGGCACGGAGTACCGGCAGCCTGGCGTGCAGGACATGCGACGAAGGGGCGGACGGTGAAGCGGCGCGACGGCGAGGCGAAGACACCGCGTCTGCAGGAGGATGCAGCCCACGCCATGGAGAAAGAGACCTCCGGCCAGACGATGCCGAAGCAGACGACCGACGTCGATCGCCTGGTCGGCATCCGGATCACCGCCCTGCGCAAGGCCCGCGGCATGAGTCAGACCGCTCTGGGCAACGCGGTCGGCGTGACCTTCCAGCAGGTGCAGAAATACGAGAAGGGCCAGAATCGCGTCGGTGCCGGCCGGTTGCGCGAGATCGCGCGCCTCCTCGAGGTTCCGGTCTCCGCGTTCTTCGAGGAGAGCGAGCCGCGCGAGAACGCCCAGGAGGACGTGTTCGGCTTCCTCAGCGCCCACGGCGCCATCGAGCTGCTGCGCGCCTACGCTCAGATCGAGGACGAGCAGATGCGCCGCGACGTGCTCGCGCTGGTCCGCAGCGCCGCCCGCCTCGCGCAGAACCGCGCGCCGACGACGGATCCGGCCTGACAGGCCCGGCAGGCCGGCGTCACGGCGGATCGGTCGCGATCAGGTGGAAGAAGCTGCCGGTGACGGGTCCGACCCGGTGCCCGGCCAGTCCCAGATCGACACCTTCGGCATCCGTCACGCGGGCGAGCGCCGCTGCCTCCGGCGCGATCGGCGACAGTTCGCTGGCATAGTGGAACTCGTGTCCGACGAGGCGCGTGCCCGCGCCGCCGAGCACGCCGGACCCGCACAGCCGCGCGACGCGGTAGCCGAGATGCAGCTTGCGCCGGTGATACGAGGTCGCGACCGGCAGCAGGCCCGCCATGGGATGGGTGGCGCCGTCGGCATCCTGGAGCGTCTGCCCGAGGACCATGTAGCCACCGCACTCGCCGTGGATGGGCCGGGTCCGCGCGAAGCGGCGCAGCCCGTCCAGGAAGCGGGTCGCGCCGGCGATCGGGCCCGCGTGCAGTTCCGGATAGCCGCCCGGCAGCCAGCAGACGTCGCACTCCTCGGGCGGTCCCTCGTCGGCCAAGGGCGAGAACGGCACGAGCTCGGCGCCGGCCATCCGCCAGCCGGTCTCGAGATGCGGGTAGAGGAAGCTGAACGCCGCGTCCCGGGCGACCGCCACGCGCTGCCCGGGCGGCCGGGGCAGCTGGCCGCCGGAGGCCGGCACGGCGCCGCCCGCGCAGGCCGTGACGGCGTCGAGGTCGATGCCGGCCTCGGCGAGGTCGGCGAGCCGGTCCAGACGGGTGGCGAGATCCGCGGTCTCGCCGGCCTGCACGAGCCCCAGGTGGCGTTCGGGCAGGACCAGCTGCGCGTCGCGCATCAGCGCGCCGAGCACCGGCAGTCCGGCACGCTCCATGCCGGCCTCCACGAGGCGCCGGTGCCGGGCGCTCGCCACCTTGTTGAGGATCACGCCGGCGATCCGGATGCGGGGATCGTAGAGGGAGCAGCCGAGCGCCACGGCGGCGGCCGACTGGGCCGCACCCGACACGTCCACCACGAGCAGCACCGGCCAGCCGTAGCGCGCGGCGATATCGGCGTTCGCCCCGGTGCGGTTCTCGGCCGCCCGGACACCGTCGAACAGGCCCATCGACCCCTCGGCGATCACCAGATCGGCCGCCGCCGTCGCGCCCGCCAGGGCGTCGAGGAGAGGCGTCGCCATCGCGAAGCTGTCGAGGTTGAAGCTCGGATGGCCGGTCGCGGCCTGGTGAAAGGCCGGATCGATGTAGTCGGGACCGCACTTCGCGCCGCGCACCCGCAGGCCGCGCCGGGTGAGGGCGCGCATCAGCGCGAGGGTGACGGTCGTCTTGCCGGAACTGGAGCGCGGCGCCGCGACGAGGAGGCCCGGGGCGCTCACGAGCGGCTCCCCACCGTGCCGCCGGGCCGGTAGCGCCGGTCGTAGTCGGGCGCGTAGAGCGCGCTCTCGCGGAAATCCGCGGCGCCGAGCGCCGGTCCGACCAGGATCAGGGCTGTGCGCTCCAGGCCGGCCGCCGCGACCAGCCCGGGCAGCCCGGCGAGATCGCCGACAAGCGCCCGCTCGTCCGGCCAGGATGCCCGGAACACCGCCGCCGCCGGGCAGGACGGGCCGTAGAAGGGGATCAACTCGGCGGCGACCGCCTCGACCACGTGGATCGACAGGTGGATCGCGAGGGTCGCGCCGGTGGCCGCGTAGGCCGCGAGGGTCTCCCGCTCGGGCATGGCGCTCGCCCGACCGGAGGTGCGGGTCAGGACCACGCTCTGCGCCACGCCCGGGACGGTCAGTTCCCGGCGCAGCAGCGCGGCCGCGGCCGCGAAGGCGGGGACGCCGGGCGTCACCGTGTAGGGAATGGCGAGCGCGTCGAGCCGGCGCAGCTGCTCGGCCAGGGCGCTCCAGATCGACAGGTCGCCGGAATGCAGGCGCGCCACGTCCTGGCCGGCCGCGTGCGCCGTCCGGATCTCCGCCACGATGGCGTCGAGGTCGAGGGGGGCCGTGTCGACGATCCGGGCGCCGGGGGGGCACCAGCTCAGGATCTCGGGGGCGACGAGCGACCCGGCGTAGAGGCAGACCGGGCAGGCCGCGATGCGGTCGCGCCCGCGCACCGTGATCAGGTCGGCCGCGCCGGGGCCGGCGCCGATGAAATGGACGGTCATGGTTCCCGTGTCGTGTCGTATCGGACGGCCAGGGCGCAAGTGGCGCCGCGGCTTGCGATTCGGGGCAGGGCGAGCCGGCTCCTGTCCCCCGCGCCGGCGAGGGCCGCCGCCTCGGCGAGCGAGCCGACGCCGCGCAGGTGCTCGATCCGCGCCGAGCGGGTGACGATCTCGGCGTCGCGCGCCTCCAGCGCGGCGGCGGGGACGGGATGCGGTGCCAGGCCGAACCGGGCCGCCGCCGCGCGGATCGCCGGGTCCGAGGCCCGATCGGCCGCGGTGGCCACGGCCGCGAGGCTCGAGCGCGCGGCTCCGGCCAGGGCGAGGGCGCGCTCGATCAGTCCCGCGATTTCCTCAGCATCGGTTTCCCGGCGGAAGCCGATGCCGGCGACCAGGGCTCCGGTCACGGCTTGGTCCAGGCCCACTGGGTCACCGGCATGGCGGGGCGCCAGCCGTGCATCCCCCCGACCGGGCTCGCCCGCTCCACGCCGTAGCGGCGCAGCGTTCCGCCGTGCGCCGCGAAGGCGGCGAGCAGCGCGGCCTCGCCCTCGAGGGTCACGGCGTTGGCCACGCAGCGACCGCCGCTCCGCAGCGCCGCCAGCGCCGTCGGCAGGATTCCGGGCTCCGAGACCCCGCCGCCGATGAACACCGCGTCCGGCGCGGGCAGGCCGGCGAGCGCGCCGGGGGCCGTGCCGGTGACGACGGCGAGGTCCGGCGCGCCGAGCGCGGCGGCGTTGCGCCGGATCCGTTCGGCGCGGTCCGGTCTCCCCTCGATCGCCGTGGCGCGCAGGGTCGCGTGGCGCAGCATCCACTCGATCGCGATCGAGCCGGCGCCCGCACCGACATCCCAGAGATGCTGTCCCGGATGCGGGCGCAGGGCCGAGAGGGTCAGAGCCCGGATCTCGGCCTTGGTGAGCTGTCCGTCATTCTCGAACAGGTCGTCGTCGAGGCCCGGCGCGAGGGGCAGGGCGCGGCCGGCCCCCGCCACCGCGAGCGCGACGGTGTTCAGCGGGTCGACGCCGGCGCCGTCGAACGCGTCGGCGCGGGCCGTGCGGACGCGCTCGCGCGGGCCGCCCATCGCCTCCAGCACCGTCAGCGTCGACGCGCCGAAGCCGCGGTCGCGCAGCAGGGCGGCGAGCGCGCCGGGCGTGGTGCCGTCCCACGACAGGACGAGCAGCCGCGCCCCCGGCTGGATGTGCGGGACGATCCGTGTCAGCGCCCGACCGTGAAGCGTGACCAGCGCGCACTCGGCGAGCGGCCATCCGAGCCGGGCGCAGGCGAGGCTGAAGGCGGACGGCTGCGGGAAGGCGCGGATCTCGTCCGCCGGCACCAGCCGGGCGATCTCGGCGCCGATGCCGTAATGGAACGGGTCGCCCGTGGCGAGGATGCAGGTCGGCCGGCCGCGCCGCGCGACGATCTCCGGATAGGCCTCGTGGATCGGGCTCGGCCAGGGCCGCGTCTCCGCGTCGAGCGGCCCCGCGAGGGCGAGGTGGCGCCGGCCGCCATAGACCACTCGAGCGGCGCCGAGCGCGGCGGCGGCGGACGGCGTCAGCCCGGCCCGCCCGTCCTCGCCGATCCCGACGATCGACAGCCACGGGACGCTCGACAGGCGATCAGCGCTCATGGACAAGACGCCCATGAACACGCCGCCCTCCACCGCCGGCACACTGCGGGTCCTGATCCTCGGCGGGACCGGCGAGGCGAGCGCCCTGGTCCGGTCGCTCGCCGGCCGGGCGGATCGCGCCGTGACGCTCTCGCTGGCAGGCCGGACCGCGGCGCCGAAGCCCGAGCCGGTGCCGACCCGGATCGGCGGGTTCGGCGGCGCCGAGGGTCTCGCCCGCTACCTGCGGACCGAGGCGATCACCCGCCTGATCGACGCGACCCACCCGTTCGCCGCGCAGATGTCGACCAACGCCGCGCGCGCGGCGGCCCTGACGGGGGTGCCGCTCCTCGCGATCCGCCGGCCCGCCTGGAGCCGCGAGCGCGGCGACGACTGGATCGAGGTCGACGGGATGGCGGAGGCGGTCGCCGCCCTCGGCGCGGAACCCCGGCGCGTGTTCCTGACGATCGGTCGGCAGGAGGCCGGGGCCTTCGCGGCGGCGCCCCAGCACAGCTATCTGGCCCGGACGGTCGAGCCGCTGGCCGGGATCCTGCCGGTGCCGCATCTCACCGCCCTGGAGGCGCGCGGGCCCTTCGACGCCGCGTCCGAGGCGGCCCTGATGCGGGCGAACCGGATCGAGATCGTGGTCAGCAAGAACGCCGGCGGCGCGGCGACCTACGGCAAGATCGCGGCGGCGCGGAGCCTCGGCCTCCCGGTCGTGATGGTGCGCCGGCCGGCCAAGCCCGACGTGCCCCGCGTCGCGGACGAAGCGGGCGCGCGCCGCTGGCTGGACGCAAGCGATCACGCCGGTCCCTCGACCTTGCGGGCGGTGTAGACGAACGGCGCCCGGCCGGCGCGCGGGATCAGCCGCGTCGTCGAGGCGCCCAGGATCACCATCGTGGCCATGTCGGCCGCCACCGCGGGCGCCTCCGCGAGGGTCGCGACCCGGATCGCCTCGTCCGGCCGGCTGACGGCGCGGGCGAACATCACGGGCGTGTCGGGCGCCCGGATCCCGGCCGCGATCTCCAGCGCCGCCCCGAGCTGCCAGGGCCGGGCGGTGGAGATCGGGTTGTAGAGCGCGACCACGAAATCCGCGCGCAGCACCGCCTCCAGCCGCGCGGTCACCACCGGCCAGGGCTTCAGGTTGTCCGAGAGCGAGAGCGCGCAGAAATCCCCGCCGAGCGGCGCGCCGAGCCGGGCCGCGGCGGCGAGCATCGCGGTGATGCCGGGCTCCACCGTGATGGCGAGGTCGCGCCAGCCGGGCTCGCCGTACTCGACCGCCTCGAACACCGCCGCCGCCATGGCGAAGACGCCGGGATCGCCGCCGGAAACGACCGCGACCCGGCGCCCGGACGCTGCGAGCTGCAGCGCGTGGCGCGCCCGGTCGACCTCCACCCGGTTGTCGCTGGCGTGCCGGACGAGGCCGGGGCGCTCGGGCACGCGGGCCACGTAGGGGAAGTAGCCGACGACGTCCTCCGCCGCGTCCAGCGCCCGGCGGGCCGACTCGGTCAGCAGGGCCGCGTCGCCTGGCCCGAGGCCGACGACGGTGAGGCTCCCGCTCACGGCCGGCGGCCCTCTCCGGGCAGGAGCACCATCGAGAAGTAGGGCGCGTCGTCGTCGGCCTTGTCGGCCAGCATCACGACCCGCTCGCCCGCCATCGTGCCGCGCTCCACGTAGACTGCGCGCGCGAGCAGCCCGGCGGCCGACAGGGCGGCCCGCACCTTCGGAAGGTGGCGCCCGAGCTTCATCACCACAGCCGCGTCCGTGCCGCGCAGGCGCTCGGTCAGCGCGTCGAGCGACAGGGTTGCCGGCAGGACGGTGAGGACGTCGTCGCCCCAGGTGATCGGCGTGCCGGCCCGGGTCCAGCAGCCCGACATGCCGGTGACGCCCGGAACGACATCCACGGGGAAGCGGTCCTTCAGGCGCCGCCACAGGTGCATGAACGAGCCGTAGAAGAAGGGGTCGCCCTCCGACAGGATCGCGACGTCCCGCCCGGCACCCAGGTGATCGGCGAGCTGCCCGGCCGCGTCGTCGTAGAAGCCGGCCAGCGCCGCCACGTAGTCCGGGTGCTCGGGGTGGATCTCGGTCGTGTAGGGATAGGCGAGGGCCATCTCGCGGGCGGGATCGCGCAGGATCGCGTCCGCGATCGTGCGGGCGTTGCCGCGCCGGCCGCGCTTGCAGAAATGCACCAGCACCGGCGCGCGCATCAGGATGCGCTGCGCCTTCACGGTCAGCAGCTCCGGATCGCCCGGGCCCATCCCGACGCCGTAGAGCGTGCCCGTCACGGCGGCCGCGGGGATTTCCTCGGTCGGGCCGTCGAGGCGTTCGAAACCGTCCATCACTCGACCTCGCTGGCGAGCGCGTTGACCGCCGCGGCCGTCATGGCGCTGCCGCCGCGCCGCCCGTGCACGACCACGAACGGCACGCGGCCGTCCCGCGCCAGGGCCTCCTTCGACTCCGCCGCGCCGACGAAGCCCACCGGGATGCCGATCACCGCGGCGGGCGGCGCCACGCCGGCATCGAGCAGTTCCAGGAGGCGGAACAGGGCGGTCGGGGCGTTGCCCACCGCCACGACGCTGCCCGGGAGATGCTCCCGCCACAGCTCCATGGCGGCCGCGGAGCGGGTCGTGCCGAGGCTCTTGGCGAGATCGGGCACGCGCGGGTCACCGAGCGTGCAGATCACCCTGTTGTCGGCGGGCAGGCGAGCCCGGGTGACGCCGTCGGCGACCATGCGGACGTCGCACAGGATCGGCGCGCCGGCCTTCAGAGCCGCGACCCCGGCCTCGGCGAAATCGGGCGCCATCTCCACGTCGGTCGGCAGGTCGGTCATGCCGCAGGCGTGGATCATGCGCACGACGACGCGCTCGGCGGCGCCCGACCAGCGCCCGAGATCCGCCTCGGCGCGGATCATCGCGAAGGAGCGCGCGTAGATCGCGCCGCCGTCGCGGATGTAGTCGTAGCGGGACGGGGACTCGTGGGCCGCGGCCGGCTCCGATCCTGTCTGGCGCAGGGCGTTCTGGCTCGCGCTCATGCCGGTCTCCTGGTCCTCCCGCATGCCGAAGGGGTGATCTCCGGCGCGAAGGCGGCGGAAAGCCCGTCGATCTCGGCTCTTCCTAGCCGCTCCAGCACGGCCTCGATAGGGAGATCCATCGCCGGCTCATCGCCGGGCGCCCCCCCGATCACCACGCCGTAGCGCCCGTCCCGGCCGACGAGGGTCAGGTCGGCCGGGCCCGGTCGCGCGCAGCCCTTGGCGCAGCCCGAGACGTGCGCGGCGCGGCCCGCGCCCGCCAGCGGGCCGAACGCCGCCGCGAGGCGCGCCGCATCCGTCAGCGTGGGGGTCGATCCGGAGGCGCAGGCCGGAGCCCCCGTGCAGGCCGCGATCGCGCGCCGCGGATCGTCCGGGACGACGATGAACTCCGCCGCGAGCGCCGCCGTCGCGGCCGCCGCCGCGTCGAAGGCGGTGGCCGGCACCAGCAGCACGAAGCCGCGCGTGGGGGAGAGGCGGATCGCGTCCGTGCCGACCGCCGTCGCCGTGGCCGCGACCCGGTCGAGGGCATCGGCGGTGCAGCGCCCGAACGGCGCGTCGATGGCGACGCCCCGGAGATCCGATCCGCGCGCCGGACGTGCCGGCTCCCGTTCCGGTGCGAAGCCGCGGCGCGTGTAAGCCGGTCCGATCGGGGGCGCCGGCCTGCCCGAGCGAAGAGCCTCGGTCAGCGCGGCCAGCTCGTCGTCCGCCAGGTCGCGCATCCGGCGCCGGCCCGTCCCCGCGAAGGCGCCGAGCAGGGCCGCCACGTGGCCGGGCGCCGCGTCCTCCCTGCAGGTCAGGAGCGTCCGCGAGGTCTCACCGCGGGCGACCGCGATCGCGACGACGCCCGGCCCCTCGGCGACGGCGCAGAGATCCGCCTCGGGCACCGCCCGGCCGGGGCGGCCCTCGACGACGACGAGGGTCTTGGCCGGAAGTCCGGGTGTCGCGAGCCCGGCAGCCTCGATGGCGGCGGCCAGGGCCGGCACGTCGATCGTCTCGTCCGGATCGTGACCCGCCAGCGGGCTCGTGAGCGTCAGGCGCTGGGGGCCGCCGTCGGCGCGCGCGTCGCCGAGGCCCCGGGCCGCGAGACAGGCGGCGAGCGGAACGCGCGTCGCCTCGGAGACGCCGCGGATCTGAAGATTAGCCCGCGCGGTGAGATCCAGGTGCCCGTTCCCGAAGCGCCGCGCCCCGTCCGCCACCGCGCGGGCCTGATCCAGGGTCAGGATTCCGAGCGGCGGGTGCACGCGCGCGAGCAGGCCGTCGCCCGTCGGCATGGGCTTGGCCAGGCCCGGGCACCAGCCCCGGCGGGCGGGCGCCTCGGGCGGGACGCGCCGATGCGGGGCGGCGCTCACTCGGCGGCCTCGCGCATCAGGGCGTCGGCCGGGAGGGCGTTGCGCCGGCTGTGCCAGAGGCCGCGATCCCGCGCCTCGTCGAACCGTTCGAGGATCGCCCGGGCCGCGGCGGGATTGGCGGCGCGCAGGTGCTCGAACACCTCGGCATCGGCGACCCAGGCCGCGTAGAGCGCCTCGAAGCCGGCATCCGTCACCGCGTCGCTCGCGGCGGCCAGGACGAAGACCGCGTCGAGCCCCTGGGCGAGCTCCTGCGCCCCCCTGTAGCCGTGGCGCAGCTGGGCCGCGATCCAGCGGGGATCCGCGAGGCGCCCGCGAATCAGGCGGGCGGCGTCCTCCCGGGCCGTCCGCGCCTTCGGCCGCTCCGGCACCGACACGTCGAGGCTGTAGAGCGCGGGCTTCGCGCCCTCCAGGGCCGCGGCCGCCGCGAAACCGCCCATCGCGTCGACGCCGGCGTCGCCGTCGAACAGGTCGCGCTCGGCCACGTCGAAGGCGTGGAGATAGGCGTCGGCCGCCGCGACGCGGGCGGCGAAATCGGCGTCCGGGCCGTCGCGGTCGCCGTAGGCGTGACCGCTGGCGGCCAGATAGGCGCGGCCGAGGTCGGCGCGGCCGTCCCAGGCGCCGTCGAGGGCGGTGGCGGCGGTGCCGGCGCCGTAGCGGCCGGGCGCGGCCCCGTAGACGCGCGCGGCGCCGTCGCCCCGCCGCCGCGCCGCCGCCAGGGGATTCTCGTCGTCGGCCTCGTCCCGCTCAGCCACGGCGCGGGCGGCGCGGTCGAGGAGCGCCAGCGTGTCGGGGAAGGTGTCGCGGAACGCGCCGGAAACCCGGACGGTGACGTCGATCCGCGGCCGGTCCAGCATCGCGAGGGGAAGGATCTCGAAGCCGGTGACGCGGGTGCTGGCGTGGTCCCAGACCGGCCGCACGCCCATCAGGGCCAGGGCGTGGGCCACGTCCTCGCCGCCGGTGCGCAGGGTCGGCGAGGCCCAGAGATCCATGACGATCCGGGCCGGATAGGCGCCCTCGTCCTGAAGGTAGCGGGTCACCACGGCGGCGGCGGCCTTCTCGCCGAGGAGCGCGGCGGCGCGGCTCGGGATGGCCCGCGGGTCGAGGGTCGCGAGGTTGCGCCCGGTCGGGAGCACGTCGGCCCGCCCGCGGGACGGCGAGCCGGAGGGGCCCGGACGGACGAACCGCCCGTCGAGGGCGGCGAGCAGGCCGGCGCGCTCGGAGTCCGCGCTCGCCGCGACGGGCTCCGCAGCCCCGTGCGGCGCGCGGGCGAAGACGTGCAGGCCGTCGCGGAACACGGTCTCGCCGAGATCGCAGAGATGCGCGTCGAGCCGCGTCAGCGCCTCGTCCATCGGCGTGTCCGCGCCGATCCCGGCACCGTCCAGCAGACCGGCCGCCCCGGCCTCCTCCAGGATGGCCCGGGCGATGAGGTGGGCGCGGCGGGGGTCGAGCACGCTGGCCGCCGAATACTCCTCCACCAGCTCGCGGAGCCGGGCCGCCTCGGGTGTCAGCGCGTGGACGGCGGTGTCGGGCGTCAGGTGCCCGAGCGCGACCCCGCCGAGACGGCGCTTGAGCGGCGCGGCCTCGCCCGGGTCGTCGACGATGAACGGGTAGATCACCGGCAGCCCGCCCACGCAGAGCGCCGGGAAGCAGTCGGGCGACAGGGCCACGGCCTTGCCCGGCAGCCACTCCGCGGTGCCGTGCGTGCCGAGCTGCACCAGGGCGTCGAAACCCTGCCGCAGACCGAGATGGAACGCCAGGTAGGCGTGGGTCGGTGCCCACTCGAGGTCGTGGTAGCCGGTCTTGCGATCGGGATCGCGGCCGCGGTCGGGCTGGAGGAAGACCGCGAGGTTGCCGTCCCGGACGATCCGGAAGCGGAAGGCGCCGTCGACGCAGGCCGGGTCCGCCTCGGCCTCGCCCCAGCTGGCGGTGACGGCGGCGCGGACGTCCTCGGTGAGCGAGCGCCACCACGCCGCGTAGGCCGCGAGCGGCACCCGGAACTGGGCCGCGCCCTCCGTGAGCGCCGCCATCAGCGCTCCCGCCTCCGGCAGCGCGCCCGCCGCGTAGCCGGCGGCCGCGAGGTCGGCGCTGATCGCGCGGGCGCTCGCGGGCGTGTCGAGGCCGACCGCGAACCCGGCCCGGCCGCCGCGGGCGGGATAGTCGGACAGGACCAGGGCGACGCGCCGCGCCGCGCGCGGCAGGGCGGCCAGCCGCAGCCATCCCGTGGCCCGGTCGGCGAGCGCGGCGATGCCGGCCTCGTAGGGCACGGCGCGGCGCTCGGCGAAGCCGGCGATCTCGGCGCTCTCCTCCTTGAACGAGATCGGGAAGCCCGAGAGCCGGCCGTCGAATTCCGGCAGCGCGACCTGCATGGCGAGATCGGCCGCGCCCAGGCCGCGGGCGGAGGCCGCCCAGGCCGCGCGCGGCGAGCCCACCGTGAAGGCCTGGAGGACCGGGCAGTCGGCGCCGTCGAGGACGAAGTCGGTCTCGTCCTCGCGGGCCGAGAAGGCGGTGGCGGCGATCACGAGGTCGGGCCTGCGCGCGCGCACGGCCGCGGCGACCGCGGCGGCGGCCTGCGGCTCCTTCAGGCTGGACACCGCCATCGGCAGCACGCCGATCCCGCGGGCCCGCAGGGCGGCGGCGAGGGCGGCGAACGGGCCGGTATCGCCGCCGAGCACGGCGGAGCGGTAGATCAGGAGGAGCGCGACGGGCTCGGCGGCGATCCGCGCACCGGCGAGCGGGACCGCGGTCCCGGCCGCGGCGAGGGCCGTCTCGAGGGGCAGGACCCCGCAGCCGGGGCACCACGGAAAGCCGCGCGGGAGCGGCTGCGGCGGCTCGACCCGGCCGTCGCCGCCGAGGCGGATCGCCAGGCTCCGCAGCATCCGCCGCAGGTTGTCGGGCCCGCCGCCGCGGAAATAGGCGTCGAGCTGCCCGGCGAGGTCGGGATCAGTGGAGAACGCCGCGAGGCGCGGATCCGGCCGGTCGTCGCCCGGCAGGACCGCCAGCACGACGCCGTGCGCCCGCGCGGCCTCGGCGCAACGCTCGATCCCGTAGCGCCAGTAGTCGAGCCCGCCCAGGCAGCGGATCACCACGACCTTGGCGCGCGCCACGACCCGCTCGACGTAGAGGTCGACCGAGAGCGGATGCCGCAGCTTGGCGAGCTTCGCGAGCCGAAGGCTCGGCAGACCGGGCTCCGCGGCGTGGGCCTGCCCGACCGAAGCGAGGTCGCTGTCGGTGAACGACAGCACCACGAGGTCGCCGGGCTCCTGCCCGAGATCCACGGCCGCCTCGCCCTCGTCGAGGGACACGGCATCGATGCGCACGAGATGCACCGCGGCGGCCCCTAGAGCGAGTCCGGGCGGGCGTGCGCGACCGACCTCATCCCGCGAGGGCCGCCGCGACGGCGTCCTTGTCGAAGCCCTTCAGGCCGATCACCACCAGCGTCCCGTCGCGGGCTTCCCCGGCCCGCCAGGGGCGGTCGAAATGATGGGTGACGCGCCGGCCGACACCCTGCACCACGAGGCGCATGGGCTTGCCCTCGACCTCGGCGAAGCCCTTGATGCGCAGGACGCCGGCGGCCTCGGCCGCCGCCTCGACCCGGGCCGCGAGATCCCCCGCGGTCACCGCCGGGCGGACCGGCAGCGCCACGGTCTCGAAATCGTCGTGGTCGTGGTCCTCGCCCTCGCCGTGATGCGAGGGGCGGGCGTCGAGATCGTCCTCGGCGGCCGCGCCGAGGCCGAGCAGCACCCGCGGGTCGATGGCGCCGTTCTCGGTCTCGACGACCTTCACGGCGCGGGGCAGGTGCCCCTCGACCTCGGCGCGGACCCGCGCCCGGGTCGCGGCGTCGATCAGGTCGGCCTTGTTGACCACCACGAGGTCGGCGCAGAGGAGCTGGTCCTCGAAAACCTCCTCCAGGGGATTGTCGTGGTCGACCGACTGGTCGGCGGCCCGCTGGGCCGCCAAGGCCTCCGGATCCTCTGCGAAGGCGCCCGAGGCCACCGCCGGGCCGTCGACCACGGCGACCACGCCGTCGACGGTCACCCGCGAGCGGATCGCCGGCCACTGGAACGCCTGGACGAGCGGCTTCGGCAGCGCGAGACCCGAGGTCTCGATCAGGATGTGCTCCGGCGGCTCGGCGCGGCCGAGCAGGGTCTCCAGCGCGGGAACGAAATCGTCCGCGACCGTGCAGCAGATGCAGCCGTTCGGCAGCTCGACGATGGCGTCCTCGGTGCAGCCCTCGACGCCGCAGGCCGCCAGGAACGACTTGTCGAAGCCGATGTCGCCGAACTCGTTCACCAGGATGGCGAGGCGGCGCCCCTTGGCGTTCTCGACCACGTGGCGGACGAGGGTCGTCTTGCCGGCCCCGAGGAAGCCGGTGACGATGGTGCAGGGGATCTTGTTCACGAGGGTCATTCCGCGGCCTCCAGGGTGCCGGCGGGGACCGGGCGGGGTTCTGGGAAAGGGGGGATGCGGGCGATCACGCCCTTGCGGAACGCCTCCGGACGCTCGCGCCAGGGCACGATGCCGTCCGGGGTCGCCGCGTAGGCCGCGAGCCCGCCGAGGATGATCTCGGCCGAGGCGGCCGGATCCATGTCGCCGTAGACGTAGGTCCAGCGGTCGGGCGCGGCGACCGCCACGGTGCAGGGCCGCTTGCAGACCGACAGGCACTCCACCGCCTCGACCCGCAGATCCGGCGTGCCGCCGCTCCGCGCCCGGAGCGCCTCCAGCAGGCGGGCCCCGGCGCGGGGGCCGTCCGGGTCGTCGTCCGAGCGGCGGCAGGTGGTGCAGACGTAGAGAATGGTCTCAGGCACGGGCCGCTCCCCGATCCGCGCCGCGGGCGAAGGCCTGCCACGCCCAGCCGAGTCCCAGCCCGATCAGGATCCAGAACACGAAGCTGATGGCCAGCGACCGCGCGGCGAACTGCGCGGCCAGCGCGGCCGGAAGCTCCGACGCGGCCTCCGGCGCCTGCGGTGCGCCGACCGCGTGCGGGGCGATGATCAGGACGAGCCCCCCGAGGATGGTGATCAGCGCGCGGCGGATCGTGATCAGGTAGAGCCCCATCCCGGTCGCCGCGGCGGTCATCACCCACCACGCCTGGCGTGTCGCGAGCGGGGCCGCCGCGCTGCCGGGCAGTTCCGGCGGCAGGCCGAGGCCCGGCGCGAGGGCGACGCTGGCGAAGCCCGCCACCGCGAAGGCGAGCCCGACCTGTGGCGTGGGTTCGCGGCCGCAGGCAAGCATCACCGCGCCGAGCAGCAGCGCGTAGCCGACGCCGCCGACGAGGGTCGCGAGCCCGGTGAAGGCCATCCGCGGCAGGCCGGGGCCGGGCTGCCATTCCGGCGCGGCGTCGGGCGCGGCGTGGTCGTGCCCGGCATGGGCCAGCACGATCGGGAGCGCCCTGATCGGGAGCGTCTCGGCGGCCTGACGCGGCGCCTCCTGCTGCTCGTAGCGCTCGGCCGCGACGATCAGCGGCGAGGTCAGCGTGAGTTCGAGGCCCGTCACGACGGCAGCCGCGAAGAAGCCGGCGGCGAGGGCCGCCGACAGGAGCCGGATGATCATCCCTGTTCCGGGGACGTCAGTGGCAGGGGAAGTTCTGGGTGTGTCGGAAATCGTGCGCCGCGTTGTGGAGCGCGATCGCCGGCGAGAAGCCCGCCATGAACAGCAGGCCGAGGCCCAGCACGGCCGCGAGCGCGACGGCGATCGGGCGCTCCGACGCGCGGGTGCCGGCGGCGACGGGGGCGAGGGTTTGGGTCGTCATCAGCAGTGTCTCCAGCCGCCCCACCGGCGGCATTGCGGGATCCTGTCGTGACGGCAGGTCTCCTGGCTCGCGGCTCGGCGCGCCCGCCGCCTTCCCGGATCGCTCCGGTGGCGCTTGGCGGGCGCTCGCCGCTCACAGTTGCGGGGGCAGCCGCGGAATCGGGGCCTCGGACCCCTCACCGCATTCCCTTTTCACCCCGTCGCCGGGGCACCGTCACCCGGTCGTTGTAGACGCATGACCGCCGGGACACAACGGAGCGACGCCGGATCGCGGCCGATTCCCGCGCCGCGCCGCGGCACGGACGGGCTTGACGGCCGCGCCCCGGAGCAGGCACCGCCGCACCCGACACCCGCCCGGCGCGGGCGGTAAGCTCCCGGAGACCCGATGGCCCTGACAGACGATCCGACCCCGGTCCTCGTCGATCTGGCGGCCGGCCGAGACCCGCGGATCGTATCGGACGCGGGTACGAGGTGGCTCGAAGTCGATCTCGGCGGCCGTTTCCCGATCCACTCCGTCGCCCTGCGACCGGGGGGAGGGGTGGTCCCTCCGGAACCCGGCGACGTCGCCGTGGCGGTCTCGCAGGACGGCGCGACGTGGATCGAGCCGGACCTCGCCGGCTGGAGCGCGACCCCGGACGCCCTCGTGGCCGCCATCGTCCCCGACGAGCGGGCCTGGGCGCGCGCGGTGCGGGTCGCCGCGCCGGAGCCGGCCCGGATCGTCCCCGTTGCCGTCCGCGCCGAAGAGGCCGCCGTCGACCTGATCGCCCTCCGGGCGATGCTCGGCCTCGACGTGACGCTCCTGAACGAGAAGTCCGGGGCCAACGTCTACGTCACCTACAATCTCCAATCGGCGCCCGACCGCGCGAGCCGCGCCCTCGTCGGTCTGTCGCTGTTCGAGAACGGCGCCTTCGGCAACTGCCTCGTCCAGTACATCATCGCGGTGTCGGTCGCGAAGGCGCTCAACCTGAAATACATCAAGGTCCCCAAGGTCGACCGCAGCAAGGTGATCTTCCTGACCGAGCGGCTGACCTGCGACGGCATCACCTTCATCCCGCCGGACGAACCGCTGCCGCCGGACGGCTACTTCCTGTCGGGTCTGTACTTCGACCCGACGCAGTTCGAGCGCGTGACCGCGCTGCGGGGACCGACGGATTCGCGCGCGATCGTGCAGAGCGTGATCCGGCCGCTGTTCAACGGCCTGCCCAGGACCTTCCCGGCCAAGCCCGACGACCAGCTCCTGATCCACATCCGCTCGGGCGACATCTTCAGCACCTGGGTCGATCCGCACTACCCGCAACCGCCCCTCGCATTCTACCGGATGGTCATCGACCGGCTGCTGGCCGAGGGCCGGATCCGCTCGGTCAAGCTCGTCTTCGAGAACAGGCTGAACCCGGTCATCGCCGAGGTGGAGGCCTACGCGGCGCGACGCGGCCTGCCGGTGGAGATCCAGAGCGAGTCGCTGATCTCCGACGTCGCGGCCCTGGTGAACGGCCGCTACCTCGTGTTCGGGCTGGGAACCTTCGGACCGGGGATCTGCCACCTCTCGGACCACGTCGAGCAGGTCTTCTATTTCGCGTCGAACTGGCCGCAGGGCTTCCAGTCGATCCCCACCATCGGGAAGGTGGTCGAGGTCCGCGATCTCGAGGGCCGCTACATGAAGGTCGGGGAGTGGCAGAACACCGACGCGCAGCGCCGGACGATGGTCGATTACCCGGCCGAAGCCCTCGCCTTCGACGACGCGTGAATGGCCAGGCGGGCGGGGAGCGTCACGGCGCGGTCCTGAGATGCTCGGCGGGGGCGCCGGCCGGACGGGTCGGGCCGGCGTCGCGCACCTTCAGGGCGTCCGTGTACATCCGCTCGACGTCCGCCCTGAACGCGGCGCGCGAGTCCGGGCGCGTGTAGAACATGTGCCCGCCCGGATAGACCGCGAGGCTCAGGCGTCCGGCCGCGTAGGCGGGGACCTGCGCGAGCAGGAGCTTCGAGGCGAAGTAGGGCGTCACCAGGTCGGTGTAGCCGTGCGCCACGAGGACGCGCAGGTGCCCGTCGAGCGCGAGGTCGCCCTTGAGGTTCGACAGGACCTCCGGGGCCTGCCGGCCCGAGCCCCAGCTCCAGCCGCGATTGACCGCGTTGTTCAGGAGCTCGTAGCGCATGTTGGTCACCGGCCACTTCAGCGCGCGCGCGTAGAGGTCGAGCATCGCGCTGGTCAGCGGCGCCTGGAGGGCCGTGAGCTGGGGGTCCTCGAAGCTCGACTGGGCGGCGTCCGGGTTCGGGTCCCAGCCGGTGATGCCGGTGTCGTAGGCGCTGGTCACGCGGCCCTCGGCGCGGTCGATCTCGCGCTGGACGCTGCGGGTCGAGAGGCGCGCCGCCTGCGCGCGCACCAGGGCGGGGTCGAGGCCGACCAGGGGCGCGACCTTCTCGGTCATCCGGGCGACGGCCGCCGCATCGCTCGGCCCCTTCAGCAGATCGCTCAGGTACGGACCGGTGGCGTACGCCTCCGCGTCGCCGAGAAGGGTGGGCGTCGGCACCGTGCCGGCCCGCTCCAGGGCGCCGGCCGCCAGCGAGGGCAGCTTCAGCACGTAGCCCCAGGGGTTGGCCCGCGGCGTCTCCAGCCACGCGAAATCGAGCACCGGCGAGAGCAGCACCATGCCGGAGAGGCCGACGCCGATCTCCTCCTGGAGCTTCTCGGCGATCAGCGGGCCGCGGAATCCGCCGTAGCTCTCGCCGACGAAGAATTTCGGGCTCGCCATCCGGTCGTTGACGCGCAGGTAGCGGGCGATGGTCGCCGCCAGGGTCGAGGCGTCCGAATCGATCGACCAGTAGGCCTTGCCGTTCCCGTCCGCGGCCCGGCTGTAGCCGGTGCCCACGGGGTCGATGAAGACGAGGTCGGTGAAGCCCAGCCACGTCCCGTCGTTGGGCGTCAGCGTCACCGGCTGCGACGGGCTGATGCTGTCGCCGCCGACCGGCAGCCGCCAGGGCCCGATCGCCCCGATGTTGAGATAGGCCGACGCGGCGCCCGGGCCGCCGTTGACCGCGAAGGTGACGGGCCGCTCGCGGCCGGCCTGCGGCGCCATCGTGTAGGCGACGTAGGCGATCTCGGCCTGGAGCTTTCCCGCCTCGTCGACGAGGGGCAGGCTGCCGGCCGTGGCGGTGAAGTCGAGGGTCCGGCCGTCCGGCAGCGTGACGCTCTGCCTCGTCGTCGAATCGGGCGGGAGGCGGCGCCCCTCCGGGCCGCGCGGCGCCGGCTTGCTCTCCGCGGGATGCGGATGCGGCGCGTCCTGGGCCAGGGTGCCGGCGGGTGCGGCGACAGCCAGGGTGAGGGCGAGCGCGGCGCGCGCGAGACGTCCGTGGAGGGGCACCATCAAGCCTTCTTGTTCCAGCGTCCGGTATCGTCCTGCTGCCAGTAGGCCACCGCGTGGCCGGCGTCCTTGGCCTGTTTCCACTGCTCGCGGGCGCGCAGGAGGGCGTCCTGATCGGTCCCGTCGAACAGGATGCAGATCCGCTCGTACTGCCCGGCGTCGGGCGGCAGGTCGGCGCCCTCCACGAGGAAGCGGATCGAGGCCGTGTTGGGATTCACGTCCCGGAGCGTGAGCACCACCGGCTGACTCGCGGCGTCGGGCTCGCGGTCGGTGCCGTGCGGCAGGAAGCTCTCGTCGGAATAGGTCCAGAGGTGGTCGTCGAGCGCCTGCAGCCGTTCCTCGCTGGCCGCCTGGATCGCGGCCTGCCAGCCGCGGTCCAGCGAGCGCTCGACGAGGTTCGGCAGCACCTTCTCCAGGGGCTGCCGCTGCATGTGGTAGAAGAGGATCTCGGTCACGGCACCGAGGATATAGGGCCGCGGGGCGCCGCGCGAGCAGCGGCGCGCCGCCGCGGCCTCAGACCAGGCGGCTCTGCTCGATCGCGGCGCCGACGAACCCCTTGAACAGCGGGTGCGGCTCGAACGGGCGCGACTTCAGCTCCGGGTGGAACTGCACGCCGATGAACCACGGGTGCCCGACATGCTCCACGGTCTCGGGCAGCAGGCCGTCGGGCGAGACGCCGGAGAAGCGCAGGCCCTTGGCCTCCAGCCGCTCGCGATAGGCCATGTTGACCTCGTAGCGGTGGCGGTGCCGCTCCGAGATCTGCTCGGACCCGTAGATCTGGGCGATCTTCGACTCGGGGTCGAGCTTCGCCTCGTAGGCGCCGAGCCGCATCGTGCCGCCGAGGTCGCCGGCCGCGGCGCGCCGCTCCAGCTCGTTGCCGCGCAGCCACTCGGTGAGCAGGCCGACCACCGGCTCGGCGGTCTCGCCGAACTCCGTCGAATTCGCCTCCGGCATCCCGGCCAGCGAGCGGGCGGCCTCGATCACCGCCATCTGCATGCCGAAGCAGATGCCGAGGTAGGGGATGCGCTTCTCGCGGGCGTAGCGGGCCGCGCGGATCTTGCCCTCGGCCCCGCGCTGGCCGAAGCCGCCCGGGACCAGGATCCCGTTGAGACCCTCGAGGAAGGGCGCCGGATCCTCGCGCTCGAACACCTCGGCCTCGATCCACTCGAGGTTGACCTTCACCCGGTGGCTGATGCCGCCGTGGGTCAGCGCCTCGGTCAGCGACTTGTAGGCGTCCTTCAGCCCCGTGTACTTACCCACGATGGCGATCGAGACCTCGCCCTCGGGATTGCGCACGCGCTCCGCGATGGTCTGCCAGCGGCCGAGATCCGGCTCCTCGCCGTGCTCTAGGCCGAAATGGCCGAGCACCTCGCGGTCCAGGCCGGCGGTCCGGTAGGAGAGCGGCACCTCGTAGATCGAGGCCACGTCGAGCGCCTCGATCACCGCGGTCTGGCGGACGTTGCAGAACAGCGCGAGCTTGCGCCGCTCGTCCATCGGGATCGGCCGGTCGCAGCGGCAGAGCAGGATGTCGGGCTGAATGCCGATCGAGCGCAACTCCTTCACGGAGTGCTGCGTCGGCTTGGTCTTCAGCTCGCCGGCGGACGGGATGTAGGGCAGCAGCGTCAGGTGGACGTAGCAGCAGGTGCCCCGCGGCAGTTCCTGGCCGAGCTGCCGGATCGCCTCGAAGAACGGCAGGCCCTCGATGTCGCCGACCGTGCCGCCGATCTCCACCAGCACGAAGTCGAAGCTGTCGTTGCCGTCGAGGACGAAGTCCTTGATCGCGTTGGTGACGTGCGGGATCACCTGAATCGTGGCGCCGAGGTAGTCGCCGCGCCGCTCCTTGGCGATGATGTCCTGGTAGATGCGGCCCGTGGTGATGTTGTCCGCCCGGCTCGCCGGGACGCCGGTGAAGCGCTCGTAATGCCCGAGGTCGAGGTCGGTCTCGGCGCCGTCGTCGGTGACGAACACCTCGCCGTGCTGCGTCGGGCTCATCGTGCCCGGATCGACGTTGAGGTAGGGGTCGAGCTTGCGCATCCGGACCCGGTAGCCGCGGGCCTGAAGGACCGCCGCCAGGGCAGCCGAGGCGAGGCCCTTGCCGAGAGAGGAAACCACGCCGCCGGTGATGAAAACGTACCGCGTCATGGGCCTCGGTCCATAAAGAAGCTGCTGGCATTTGCCAAACGGCGGAGGCCCCGGCCGGTGCATGGGCTGGGGATCGCGCGACGCATGGCGTGGACCGGCCGAGCGCCGGTCCGTCGGGACAAGGGTCGGACGCTGCGCCGCCCGCGGCGCGCGCCGTCAGCGCGACTGCGGCGCTTCCGGAACCGCCGGCTGCGCGGGGGCCGGGGCCGACTGGGCCGGAGCGTTCGCGGGCGCCCGGTCCTGCTGCTGGCGCAGCGTGTCGAGCAGGTTGTCGGCACCGGTCGGCTGCTTGGCCGGCTGGCCGGACGTCTGCGGCGCGCCGGTGTCGAGGATCGACTTGGGCGCCGCCGAGCGATGCGACAGGATGGCGAGGACCATGCTGGTCGTGAAGAACAGGGCCGCCAGGATCGCGGTGGCCCGCGTCAGGGCGTTGGCCTGACCGCGGCCGGTCATGAATCCGCCGACGCCGCCACCGCCGCCACCGCCGAGCCCGAGGCCACCCTCGGAGCGCTGGAGCAGCACGACGCCGATCAGCGCGAGCACGATGATGAGGTGGACGACGATCAGGACGGTCTGCATCGGTGTTCCGGAGTCTTCTTCAGCGCCGCGCGCCGGCAGCGGGCACCGGAAGACGAACGCACGAGGGCCGGGGCCCGCGATCGTTCACGAACCTCCCGGGCACGGGGGCGTGCGGCGAGAGCTTCGGGGGCGACGCTTCGGGCGGACCGGCCGGAATTCGGCGACGACATACACCACCGGTCGCCCGTCGCCAACCTGACGCGAGCGGCCGGCTGTCCGCTTCGACCCTCGCCTTCGGCCGCGCATCGTGCTCTCTGTCGGGGAAGGGCGGCCTACCGAACGCGCCGCTCGGTCCGGGAGGCTAGCCATGTCCGTGTCCCGCCGCGCGGCGCTCGCCGCCGCCGCCATCGCCGTGCCCGTCCTGATTTGCTCGGGCCCGGGCTCCGCGGGCGGATCCGATGCCGCTCAGGGCGCCGCCGTGGAACAGGCGGTCGACGCCCTCACCAGGGCCCTTCTGTCGGCGGACGGGCCGGCCCTCGACGCCCTGGTCCTCGACGGGCTGAGCTACGGCCATTCCAGCGGTCAGGTGCAGGACAAGACGGCCTTCATCGAGACGCTGACCAGCAGGCGCTCGGCCTTCCCAAACATCACCCTGTCGGACCGGTCCGTCTCGGTGGTCGGCGACGACGCGATCGCGCGCCACATCTTCACCGGCGAGGTGGTCTCGGTCGGCAAGACGTCACCGGTGCATATCGGCGTGATGCAGGTCTGGCACAGCGACGGCGGCCGCTGGCGGCTGCTCGCCCGGCAGGCCTTCAAGATCTGACAACCCGGGCGCGCGAGCGCCGCACCCGGGCCTAACGGCGGCTGCGCGCTCAGGCGTAGGCGGCGCAGATCCCCAGGAAATCTTCCGCCACGAGGCTGGCGCCGCCCACGAGCGCGCCGTCGACGTTGTCCACCGACAGGAGTTCCTTGGCGTTCCCGGGCTTCACCGAGCCGCCGTAGAGGATGCGGATCTTCTGCGCCTCGTCGCCCACGAGCTTGTCGAGCATCTCCCGCAGGGAGGCGTGGACCTCGGCGATGTCGCGCGGCGTCGGCGTCCTCCCCGAGCCGATCGCCCAGACCGGCTCGTAGGCGATCACCGTGTCGGCCGCGGTCGCGCCCTTCGGCAGGCCGATGGCGAGCTGGGCGCGGACGATGTCGAGGGCGCGCCCCTGCTCGCGCTCCTCGATCGTCTCGCCGACGCAGATGATCCCGCACAGGCCCGCGCGCCGGGCGCCCAGCGCCTTCGCGTGGACCCCGTCGTCGGTCTCGTGGTGGTAGGCCCGGCGCTCGGAATGGCCGACGATCACGTACTTGGCGCCGAGGTCGGCGAGCATCTCGGCCGAGATCGAGCCCGTGAAGGCGCCGCTCGGGCGGGCATGCAGGTTCTGGCCGCCGATCGCGATCGGCGATCCGGCCGCTGCCGCCACGCAGGATCCGATCAGCGTCGCGGGCGGGCAGATCAGCACGTCGATGCGGGACGCGAGGTCCGGCGACAGCCCGTCGCGAATCGCTTCGACCACCTGGATGGATGACCGGGTCCCGTTCATCTTCCAGTTGCCGGCGACAAGCGGCCTGCGCCCAGACTGCGTCATTCCTGCCCTCGCTCCGTCGCGGCGTTTCCGAAGTTGCCGCGGCCTACCAGAGCGAGCTTGAGCGTGCAAACGGCCCGGCGTGCCCGAGCCTTTGCCTGTGGACGCGAATGGTCTATCGCGGTCGGCTCTCAGGGACAGCGCCGGCCCGGTGACGGGGCGGCTGCCGAAGGTACTCGATCACAGACCATGCTTCAGGGCATCCGCAACGCCAGCCAGCACTGGCTCGGCAAGATCGTCTTGACGATCATCTTCACGCTGCTGATCGCCGGTGTCGGCATCTTCGGGGTCGAGGAGTTCTTCCGCGGCGGCGCGAGCAACAAGGTGGCCACGGTCGGCAGCACGCCGATCACCGCCGAGCAGGTGCGCCAAGCCTACCAGAACCAGCTCCAGCGCTATCAGACGCAGCTGAAGCGTCCGCTCACGCCCGATCAGGCGCGGATGCTCGGTCTGGACCGGCAGGTGATGTCGCAGCTGATCACCGAGGCCGCCCTCGATCAGAAGACCCACGATCTCGGCCTCGCCGTGCCGGATGCCTCGGTGATCAAGGCGATCCACGAGGAGAAGAGCTTCCAGAACCAGCAGGGTCAGTTCGAGCCGCAGCTCTTCTACCAGACCCTGCAGCGCGCCGGCCTCAACGAGGGCCTGTTCGTGCGCGAGCAGCGCTCGGTGATCGCCCGCCTTCAGCTGGCCGAGGCCGTGTCGTCGGACCTGCACGTGCCGCTCGCCATGCGCGAAGCCGTTCACCGCTACACCACCGAGCGCCGCGCGGCCGCCTACCTGATGCTGACCCCTTCGGTGGCCGGCCAGATCCCCGATCCGACGGACGACGAGCTCAAGACTTGGTACGAGGCCAACAAGTCCGGCTTCCGGGCGCCGGAATTCCGGTCGGTCAACCTCCTCGTGGTCGAGCCCGAGGCGATGGCGAAGCCCGACGCGATCACGGAGGCCGACGCCCGCGCCGCCTACGCGCTGAACAAGGACCGCTACGGCACGCCCGAGAAGCGCACCATCCAGCAGATCGTGTTCCCCGACGCGGCCGCCGCCGAGGCGGCCCGCAAGGCGATTACGGACGGCTCCAAGACCTTCGACGCGGTGGCGGCCGAGCGCGGCACCGACGAGAAGGACCTGACCCTCGGCACGCTGACCAAGAGCGAGCTGTTCGACAAGGCCGTCGCCGACGCCGCCTTCGCGCTGCCGGAGGGCGGCGTGAGCCAGCCGGTCCAGGGCCGGTTCGGCACGGTGCTGCTGCGCGTGACCAAGATCGAGGCCGGGACGGTGAAGCCGTTCGAGGCGGTGGAGGGAGAGATCCGCAAGGCCCTCGCCCTGGCCCGTGCCCGCGACGCCATGGAGACCACCCGCGACGCGATTGAGGACCAGCGCGCCGGCGCCAAGCCCCTCGCCGACATCGCCGCGGAGCGCGGCCTCAAGATCGTCACCGTGAAGGCCGTGGACGCCAACGGCAAGGGACCGGACGGGCAGCGGGTCACCGACATTCCCGATGCGGAGACCACCCTGCCGGCCCTGTTCCGCGCCGAGATCGGCGGCGACAACGAGCCCCTGCGGACCAAGACCGGCGGCTACGTCTGGTACGACGTGACCGGGATCGACGCCGCCCACGACAAGCCCCTCGATCAGGTCAAGGACGGCGTGAAGGCTGGCTGGACCGCGACCGAGATCGCCAAGCGCCTTCAGGCCAAGGGTCGCGAGCTCGTCGAGAAGATCAACAAGGGCGAGACCATGGAGGCGGCCGCCCAGGAGGTCGGCGTCAACCTGCAGGAGGCGCAGGATCTCGCGCGCAACCAGGCCAAGGACATGCTCACGGCGGACGTCGTGAACCTGATCTTCGCGACCCCGGTCGGCAAGGCCGGCACGGCGGCCGCGGGCGATTCGCGCGCGGTCTTCAAGGTCACGGCGGCGACGGTGCCGGCCTTCGTGGCCGATAGCCCGAGCGACAAGCAGATCACGCAGAGCTTCCAGGCGGCGCTCGCCGATGACGTGCTGTCCCAGTACATCAGCGAGGTCCAGAAGAACGCGGGCGTGAAGGTCGACCCGGCGGCCCTGCGGCGCGCCATCGGCGGCGAGTACTGAGGCATGGCCGAAGCGCCCGATTACGCGGCCTTCGCGGCGCGCTACGAGGCCGGGCAGCCGAGCCTCGTGGCGGTAAGCCTCGTCGCGGACCTCGAGACGCCGGTCGCGGCGTTCCTCAAGCTGCGCGCCGGCCATTCCGGGCCGGCCTTCCTGCTCGAATCGGTCGAGGGCGGCGCTGTCCGCGGCCGGTACTCGATGATCGGACTCGATCCGGACCTGATCTGGCGCTGCCGGGCGGGCGCGCCCGCGATCGCGCGCGGGGCAGACCTCACGCGGTTCGAGCCGGATTCCCGGGCGCCGCTCGCGAGCCTGCGCGCCCTGATCGCCGAGAGCGCCATCGGCGAGTCGGATGGCCAAAACCTGCCGCCGATGGCCGCCGGCCTGTTCGGCTATCTCGGCTACGACATGGTCCGCGCCATGGAGCGGCTGCCGGAGCCGAACCCGGACCCGCTCGGCGTGCCGGACGCGATCCTTGTGCGCCCCCGGGTGATGGTGGTCTTCGACTCCATCCGCGACGTCATCACCGTCGTGTCGCCGGTCCGGCCCGGCCCAGGCGTCGCGGCTCGGGCCGCCTACGAGGACGCGCTGCAGCGCGTCGACCGGGTCGCCGCCGCCCTCGAGGGGCCGCTGCCGATCGAGGCGCGGGTCGACCTGTCGGCGGTCGCCCATCCCGAGCCGGTCTCGAACACGCCGCCGGCCGACTTCTTCGCCATGGTGGCGCGCGCCAAGGAGTACATCGTCGCGGGCGACGTGTTCCAGGTGGTGCTGTCCCAGCGCTTCTCGGCGCCGTTCACGCTGCCGGCCTTCAGCCTGTACCGCTCGCTGCGGCGGACGAACCCGGCGCCGTTCCTGTGCTACCTCGATTTCGAGGATTTCCAGATCGTCTGCTCCTCGCCGGAGATCCTGGTGCGGGTGCGGGACGGGGTAGTCACGGTCCGCCCGATCGCCGGCACGCGCCGCCGCGGCGCGACCCCGGCCGAGGATGCCGCCCTGGCCGAGGAGCTGCTCGCCGATCCGAAGGAGCGGGCCGAGCACCTGATGCTGCTCGATCTCGGCCGCAACGACGCCGGGCGGGTGTCGCGGATCGGCAGCGTCCGGGTGACCGACTCGTTCTTCATCGAGCGCTACAGCCAGGTCATGCACATCGTGTCGAACGTCGAGGGTGACCTCGACCCGCGCCACGATCCCCTGGAGGCTCTGGCCGCGGGATTTCCGGCCGGCACGGTCTCGGGTGCCCCGAAGGTGCGGGCCATGGAGATCATCGACGAGCTAGAGCGCGAGAAGCGCGGGCCGTACGCGGGCTGCATCGGCTATTTCGGCGCGCGTGGCGAGATGGACACCTGCATCGTCCTGCGCACCGCGGTGGTGAAGGACGGGACGATGCACGTCCAGGCCGGGGCGGGGATCGTCTACGATTCGGACCCGGCCTCCGAGCAGCAGGAATGCGTCAACAAGGCCAAGGCGCTGTTCCGAGCCGCCGAGGAGGCGGTGCGCTTCGCCGCGCAGGCCAAGCGCGGGCAGTAGGGCGGACGCGCGGCTGCGCCGCCGTCCGACGCCGACGGTTGACCGCGCGGGTGCGAGCGGTCACATCGCCTGCATGCCCGAGCGTGCCGCCGCGATGCCCAACGTCCTCGTCATCGACAACTACGATTCCTTCACGTGGAATCTCGTGCACCTGATCGGGCCGCTCTGCGGCGCGGTCGAGGTCGCGCGCAACGACGCGCTCACGATCGCCGATATCCGCGCCAGGGCGCCCGACGCGATCGTGCTGTCGCCCGGGCCGTGCACGCCGACGGAGGCGGGCATCTGCCTCGACGTGGTCCGCGACCTGTCCGAGGAGATCCCGATCTTCGGCGTGTGCCTCGGCCTCCAGGCGATCGGCCAGGCCTTCGGCGGTGACGTCGTGCGGGCGCCCCTGCCGCTCCACGGCAAGGTCTCGACCATCCGGCACGGCGCGCGCGGCCTGTTCCGCGGCCTCAACGACAGCTTCGAGGCGACCCGCTACCACTCCCTGGTGGTCGACCGCGCGACCTGCCCGACGGCCCTGCGGGTCACCGCCGAGGCCGACGGCCTGATCATGGGCCTGGAGCACGCCGACCGGCCGCTCCACGGCGTCCAGTTCCACCCCGAGAGCATCCGGTCGCAGCACGGCGTGGAGATCGTGAAGAACTTCCTGGATCTCGCCGCCGCCTGGAACACGGCGCGTGACAGGACGCGCGCCGACGTGCATTGACGCCGGGGGCCGGGGCGGCCCTCCGTAAGAACTCATGGACAGCTTCAGACCCCATCTCGCGAAGGTCGCCGGGGGCCTCGCCCTCGATCGCGCCGAGGCCCGCGCCGCCTTCGACGACCTGCTGTCGGGCGAGGTCACGCCGGTCCAGGCCGGCGCCTTCCTGACCGCCCTCAAGGTGCGCGGCGAGAGCGTCGAGGAGATCGTCGGCGCGGCCGAGGCCATGCGGGCGCGCATGACGCGCGTCGCGGCGCCGGAGAACGCCGTCGACGTCGTCGGCACCGGCGGCGACCATTCCGGCAGCGTGAACGTCTCGACCCTGGCGGCGATCGTCGTGGCCGCCTGCGGCGTGCCGGTGGCGAAGCACGGGAACCGCGCGGCGACCTCGCGCTCCGGCGCCGCCGACGTGCTCGCGGCTCTGGGCGTCCGGCTCGGGCTCGACCCCGCCGCGCAGGCCCGCTGCCTCGACGAGGCCGGCCTCTGCTTCCTGTTCGCGCAGGCTCACCACCCGGCGATGCGCCACGTCGCGGCGGTCCGGTCCGAGCTGCCCGTGCGGACGATCTTCAACCTGCTCGGCCCGCTGAGCAACCCGGCCGGCGTGGGCTACCAGCTCTTCGGCGTCGCCCAGGCGGCCCTCGCGGAGCCGCTGACGCGGGTCCTGGCCGAACTCGGCAGCCGCCGGGTCTGGACCGTCCACGGATCCGATGGGCTCGACGAGATCACCGTCACCGGCCCGACGCAGGTCGTCGCCCTCGACGAAGGCCGGTTGTCCCACTTCACCATCGACCCGCGCGAATTCGGGCTGGCGCTGCGCGCGCCCGAGGAGCTGCGCGGCGGCGACCCGGCCGACAACGCGCGGTCCCTGGAGGCCGTCCTGGCGGGTGCGCGGAACGCCTATCGGGACATCGCGGTCCTCAACGCCGGGGCGGCGCTCGTGGTCGCGGGGGCCGCGCAGGCCCTGGCGGACGGCGTCGCGCAGGCGCAGGATGCCGTCGATTCCGGGGCCGCCCGGGCGACGCTCGCCCGCCTCGTCCGGGCCTCGAACGACCACTCCAACGGGCAGGAGGGCCGATGAGCTCGCTGACGCACGAGGCGACCCCGGAGACCGGCGCCGGGACCCCGACCGAGCGGCCGAACGTCCTCGCCCGCATCGAGGCCTACAAGCGCCGCGAGATCGCCGAGGCGAAGCTGCGCGTGCCGCTCGCCAAGCTGGAGCGGAAGGTCGCTCAGGCGGAGCCGGTGCGCGGATTCGCGGCGGCGATCCGGGCCCATCTGGCCGCGGATCGCCCGGCGCTCATCGCCGAGGTGAAGAAGGCCTCGCCGTCGAAGGGCCTGATCCGCGCCGATTTCGATCCGGCGACCCTCGCCGCCGCCTACGAGGCCGGCGGCGCCACCTGCCTGTCGGTGCTGACCGACGAGCCCTCGTTCCAGGGGCGTCCCGAGTACCTGACGGCGGCGCGCGCGGCCTGCGGGCTGCCGGTGCTGCGCAAGGACTTCCTGTTCGAGCCCTATCAGGTCTACGAGGCCCGGGCCTGGGGCGCCGACTGCATCCTCGTCATCATGGCCTGCCTCGACGACGACGAGGCCGAGGCCCTGGTCGAGACGGCGCACCTCCTCGGGATGGACGTCCTGGTCGAGGTGCACGACGAGGCCGAACTCGCGCGGGCGATCACCCTCGGCACGGCGCTGATCGGCATCAACAACCGGAACCTCAAGACCTTCGAGGTCTCGTTCGAGACCGCGATCCGGCTGGCGCCGGGGATCCCGGCGGACCGGATCGCCGTGGCCGAGAGCGGGATCGGCGGCCACGCCGACGTGGCGCGCCTGCGGGACAACGGCCTCGGCGTGGTCTTGGTCGGCGAGAGCCTGATGCGGCAGCCGGACGTCGCGGCAGCGGCCCGCGCCCTGCTGTTCGGCGACGCGGGGGCCACGGGCGGCAAGCCGCGGAAGAAGGCGTAAGGCATGCGGCCGGGCTCGACGCTGACCCATCTCGACACCAGCGGCGCGGCCAACATGGTCGACGTCACCGACAAGCCCGCCACGGACCGGACCGCCCGGGCGGAAGGCCAGATCGTGATGAGGCCCGAGACGCTGGCGCTGATCCGCGAGGGTGACGCCAAGAAGGGCGACGTGATCGGCACGGCCCGGCTCGCCGGCATCATGGCGGCCAAGCGCACCCACGAGCTGATCCCGCTCTGTCACCCGCTCCTGCTGTCGAAGGTGCGGGTCGAGTGCGAGCCCGACGACGCGCTCCCGGGCCTGCGCATCGCCGCCGAGGTCCGGGTCCAGGGACCGACCGGGGTCGAGATGGAGGCGCTCACCGCCGTCTCGGTGGCCTGCCTGACGGTCTACGACATGGTGAAGGCGGTCGATCGCGGCATGCGGATCGAGGGGATCCGGCTGACCGCAAAGGACGGCGGCCGCTCGGGCGCCTACCGGGCACCGGCGGAATGAGCGGCCTGATCCCGGTCGCGGAGGCGCTGGCCCGGGTGCTCGCGAGCGTCGCCGCGCCGGTCGAGGCCGAGACCGTCCCGCTGGCTCGGGCCGGCGGCCGGACGCTCGCGGCCGACGTCGTCGCCTCGCGGACCCAGCCGCCGTTTCCGGCCTCGGCCATGGACGGTTACGCCGTGCGCAGCGCCGACGCCGCGGCGGTCGGGGCGACCCTGCGGCTCATCGGCACCAGCGCGGCCGGCCACGGCTTCCCGGGACGCATCGGCGCGGGTGAGGCGGTCCGGATCTTCACCGGCGCGCCGGTTCCGGAGGGCGCGGACGCGATCCTCATCCAGGAGGACGCCGCCGCCGAGGCGGGCGCGGTGCGGGTCCTGGAGCCCGTGGAGCCGGCACGGTTCATTCGCCGGGCCGGCCTCGACTTCACCGCGGGCCAGACCCTGATCCCGGCCGGCACGAGCCTCGACGCGCGGCGCCTCGCGCTCGCCGCGGCGGCCGGTCATCCGCGGCTCCCGGTCCGTCGCCGGCCGCGCGTCGCGATCCTCGCCACCGGCGACGAGCTGGTGGAGCCGGGCGCGACGCCGGGCTGGGACCAGATCGTCGCCTCGAACAGCCTCGCGCTCGGCGCACTCGCCGCGGAGGCGGGCGCCGACATCGTCGATCTCGGCATCGCCGGGGACGACCACGACGCCCTGGCGGACGCGTTCCGTCGCGCCCGCGCGGCGCGGGCCGACCTGCTGGTCACCCTCGGAGGAGCCTCCGTGGGCGACCACGATCTGGTACAGGCCGCGCTCGCCAAGGAGGGGTTGGAGCTCGGCTTCTGGCGGGTCGCCCTCCGGCCGGGCAAGCCGCTGATGCACGGCCGTCTCGGCGACATGCTGGTGATCGGGCTGCCGGGCAATCCGGTCTCGTCCATCGTGTGCGGGCTGCTGTTCGTGGTGCCGGCGATCCGCGCGCTCCAGGGCGATCCGCGGGCGGGCGCCGACCGGAGCGAGCCGGCCACGCTCGGCCGCGACATGCCGGAGAATGACGGGCGGGCCGACTACATGCGGGCGAGCCTCGCCCTCGAGCCCGGCCGGCTGCCGGTCGCGACCGCCGAGCAGCGCCAGGATTCGTCGATGCTCGCCGTCCTCGGCCGGTCCGAGGCCCTGCTGCTCCGCGCCCCGCACGCGCCGGCCGCGCGCGCCGGCGATCCCTGCCGGATCATCCGCCTCGATCGCCGCCTGCTCTGATCGTCAGGGCACCACGCGCCAGGCCTTGAGCGGGCCGGGCACGTCCAGCGGCAAGAGGCGCGCGCTCCGGGCCGCGCCCTCGGCGAGTCGCGTGGCGTAAGCCGTCTCCGCCTGCAGATTCTCGGCCGGCCGTGCCGGGCAGGCCACGAGGTAGCGAACGTGGAACGCCGTGAGCACCCGGTCGAGGTCGGCCTCTGTGCCGCCCAATCCCACGATGGCCGCCGTGAGGCCGGGAATGGCGCGGTGATAGGGCGCGGCGACGATGCTGTGCGGGGTCCGGAGAAGGATCGACGGCCCCATGAAGATCGGTGCGAGCACGGTGCCTTCCGGCAGGCGCGCCAGGGGGCGGACGGCGGCGTCGTCGAGGCAGGCGGTGGTCTCGGCCGCGTCGGGCGCGGTGCGCAGGCCGGGCGCCAGGATCTCCGCCAGGAGCGCGGGGATCATCCAGAGGCTGCTGATCATCGCGGCCCCGAGGAGCGCGGCGGGCCAGCGCCGTTCCCCGGCCGGCAGGGCTTTCCGCGCCAGCGCTCGATCGAGGATTACCCCCGCCACCAGCGGCACGAAGCCGGAGACGATGTACAATCCGCGGAACTGCGCGATGCCGAGGATCAGTCCCGGCCACAGGAACAGCGCGACCACCGACCAGGCCCGGCGGTCGGGCCCGCGCCACGCCATCCCGGTGGCCGTGAGCGCCGCGAGGAACACCACGGGGTAGAAGACCAGCGCTTCCCACTGGCCGCGGGCCACGAACTTTGCCAACGGCGCCATCTCGTTGACCGTGAGCAGCCAGTGGATCCTCACCAGGGCCGGCATGTCGGGGAACGGGCCGTCGAGGCAGGACGGGAAGGCGGCGGCGAACCCGGCCAGCAGGATGGTCCCCGCCATTCCCGCCAGGGTGAGGCGTGCCGATACGGTCGCGAGGCGCTCGCCCGCGGCGGCGGCTGCGGCGACGAGGCCGAGGCCGCCCAGGGTGAGCCAGAGCCAGGGCGGCGAGAGCGCGTCGCAATGGGTGCCCCCCCACTGCGAGGGGGCCGTCTGGAGGGCGAACAGCACGGGCGCGGCCAGGCCGAGGCCCAGGCCGAAGCCCGCCAGCGACGGCAGGGCCGAGCGTCCGCGCAGGCACCACTCACCCGTGAGAAAGAGGGCCGCCAGCGCGACGAAGGGCAGGCCCTCGAGGCCGATCGCCAGCGAGCCCGCCGCCAGGATCCCGCCGATCAGGCCGGGTCGCAAACCCCCGCGGATCATGCAGAAGGCGAGACCGAGGATCGAGAGGATCTGCAGGTTGTGATGATCGACCCGCCCCGCCTGGAACTGGATCGTCACACCGAAAGTCTGCGTGGCCGCGATCACGGCCAGGAGTGCGGCCTCGCTGCCGAAGCTGTGCCGGACTCCGCGATACAGCAGCCAGCCGTAGAGCCCGAAGAGCAGCATCGGCCAGAGTGCGGCCGTCAGGCCCTCGGCGAGCGCGGGGCCCGTCAGGGGCGTGAGCACCAGGATCAGGCCGGCGATGGGCGCGTCGACGAGGCGCGACCAGTGGCCCGGCACGCCGCCCGGAGGCAGGAAGCGGTACTGGACGTTGTCGTACCAGCCCTGGCCGGCCAGCAGGTCGCGGACTTCAACGAGGCGCATGGCGTCGTCGGTATCCGGGACGCGCAGGTGGTGGATCGTCTCCCACACCGCGTGGGGGGCGTTCATCGTCGCGATGCAGAGGCCGGCGAGGACCCACAGCAGCGTGCGGGCCTCGATCCGCCCGCGCGGTCGGGAGAGAGGGAGCGCCGGAGCCGGCATGGTTGGATCACCCGGACGTGCGGTCGATGCCCGCGCCGGCATGCTCGCGCAATTCGGCTTAACGCGCGGTCAAAGGGAGGCGGACGGGCGGTCCGGCCGCCGGTCTGCCCCGCCGGCGCCAGCGATTCCTTAACCACGACCGGGCATGCTGGCGACCGGTCGGCGTCCTGCGCGTCGCGCGCCGCACCAATCGCCGGAGCATGGGATGAGCCACCACACCGAGACGCTGGTGATCGGCGCGGGGCCCGCGGGTCTGACCGCCGCCTACCTGCTGTCGAAGAAGGGCCGCTCCGTCACCGTCCTGGAGCGCGATCCGGCGCAGGTCGGCGGGATCTCGCGCACCGTCTCGCACAACGGCTACCTGTTCGATATCGGCGGCCACCGGTTCTTCTCGAAGTCCCAGGCCGTGGTCGATCTCTGGGACGAGATCCTCCCCGACGACTTCATCGAGCGCCCGCGCCTGTCGCGGATCTACTATCGCGGCCGGTACTACGCCTACCCGCTCAAGGCCTTCGAGGCGCTGCGCAACCTGGGCGTCCTCACCAGCGCGGCCTGCGTCGCCTCCTACCTCTACGCCCGCCTGCGGCCGGTCGCGGAGCCCAAGACCTTCCACGCCTGGGTCCGCAACCAGTTCGGCGAGCGCCTGTTCTCGATCTTCTTCAAGACCTACACCGAGAAGGTGTGGGGCATGTCGTGCGACGCGATCTCGGCCGACTGGGCGGCCCAGCGCATCAAGGGGCTCGACCTCGGTGCGGCGATCCGCGACGGCATCAAGCGGTCGCTGGGCCTGCGCAAGGCGCCGAAGGCCGGCGGTCCGGTCATCAAGACGCTCATCGAGTCGTTCCGCTATCCGCGCCGCGGCCCCGGCATGATGTGGGAGGCGGCGGCCGCCAAGATCCGCGCCCAGGGCGGTCAGCTGAAGCTCGACCGCAGCGTCGACTCCCTCAGCTACGATGCCGGCACCGGCATCTGGACGGTGGCGGCCCGCCGCTCGGACGGCAGCCGCGAGACCTTCACCGCCCGCAACGTCGTCTCGTCCGCGCCGGTCCGCGAGCTGGTCGACGCGATCCGCCCGCGGCCGCTCAGCACCTTCAACGCCCGGGCGCTGAAGTACCGCGACTTCCTGACGGTGGCGCTCATCGCCAAGTCCGACAAGAACTTCCCGGACAACTGGATCTACATCCACGACCCGTCGGTGAAGGTCGGTCGCGTGCAGAACTTCCGCTCCTGGTCGCCCGAGATGGTGCCGGACGCGGACCACACCTGCCTGGGTCTGGAGTATTTCTGCTTCGAGGGCGACGGCTTGTGGAACGCCGACGATTCCGAGCTGGTGGAGCTCGCCAAGCGCGAGATCGGGCAGATCGGCCTGATCGACCCGGCCGACGTCGTCGATGCCTGCGTGGTCCGCCAGCCGAAGGCCTACCCGGTCTACGACGAGGAGTATGCCGGCCACGTCGTCACCGTGCGGCGGGAGCTGGAGCGGGATTTCCCGAGCCTGCACCTCGTGGGCCGCAACGGCATGCACAAGTACAACAACCAGGACCACGCGATGATGACCGCGATGCTGACCGTGGAGAACATCCTCTGCGGCCGGCGCCGGCACGATGTCTGGCGGGTGAACGAGGACGCCGAGTACACCGAGTCCGGCGTGTCGGGGGCCGACCTCGCCCTGGGCAGCGAGCGCCTCGTGCCGCGCAAGGTGGCCTGAGGCGCGACAGCGCCCCGGCCGCGTCACCGGCGCGGCTTGCCGGTCCATCGCGCGCCTCTATCGTTCCCTCCCGGTAATGCCCTGGTCCAAGGGCTGCCGGGAGGATTCTTTCGATGCGATCTCTGCTTCTCGCCGCGCTCTTCGCGGGCGTGGCCCTGCCGGCGGCGGTGCTCCCCGTCCTGGCGCAGGGCGCCGCCCCTGCCGAGACCAAGGCGAAGACCGACGACCTCGAGAAGCTCGAGGGCTTCCACAGCACCGACACCCAGGCCGCCGCGGAGATCCCGCAGACCGGCCGCCGCGCCGACGCGATCCGCAAGACCCTGTCGAAGATCAAGCTGCCGGAGGGCTTCAAGATCGATCTCTACGCCGTGGTACCGGACGCCCGCGCCATCGCGGTCGGCCCCAATGCCGGGGTGCTGTTCGTCGGGACGCGCAAGAGCAAGATCTACACGGTCACCGACCGCGACAAGGACCGGGTCGCCGACGAGGTCCGCCCCTTCGCGCCGGGCATCACGTTCAAGATCCCGAACGGCGTCTGCTTCTCGAAGGACGGCGTGCTCACCGTGGTCGAGCAGAACCGCGTCCTGGCCTTCCCGGCCGCCGAGTTCTTCTACGAGAACCCGGACGTCGCCGCCGGCGTGCTGGTCAAGCAGGGCCAGCTGATCCCGGCCTCCGAGGAGAGCTTCAACCACACCGCCCGGGTCTGCCGGGTCGGGCCGGATGGCAAGACCTACATCGCGCTCGGCCAGCCCTACAACGTGCCGCCCGCCGAGAAGATGGACCTCTACAAGAAGACCGGTATCGGCGGCATCATCCGCATCGACGCCGACGGCAAGAACCGCGAGGTCTACGCGACCGGCATCCGCAACTCGGTCGGGATGGACTTCAACACCGACAAGTCGCTGTGGTTCACCGACAACCAGGTCGACGGCATGGGTGACGACAAGCCGCCGGGCGAGCTGAACCGCGCCACCAAGGCGGGCGAGAATTTCGGCTTCCCGTGGTTCGGCGGCGGCTCGGTCCGCACGGTCGAGTACAAGGATCAGACCCCGCCGACCGACGCCGTCGCTCCGCAGGCCGAGCTGCCGCCGCACGCGGCCGATCTCGGCATGACCTTCTACAACGGCAAGCAGTTCCCGGCGTCGTACAAGGGCGGGATCTTCATCGCCGAGCACGGCTCGTGGAACCGCACCGAGCCGGTGGGCGCCCGGGTGATGTTCGCCAAGCTCGGCGCCGACGGGAAGGTCGAGTCGGTCAAGCCGTTCGCGGAAGGGTGGCTCACCGGCGACGGCGAGTATCTCGGCCGCCCGGTGGACGTGGCCGTGATGCTCGACGGCTCGCTGCTCGTCTCGGACGATTCCGCCGGGGCGATCTACCGGATCTCCTACGAGAAGTAGTCTCTTGTGACCTGGCGCCTCTCCGCTCGTGAGGCGCCAGGTCGCGGAAAGCCGCAACGCGCCCTGTCTCACGTTCGGGAGAGGGCGCGCGCGTCCCGTTCCGACGCGAGCGGGCAAGTCTTCACTGATCTCAGAGTTCGAGCTCGCCCGATGATCCGTCCGCTTCTCGTCCTGACCGCCACCCTCGTTCCGCTCTCGGCGCAGGCCGGCGACGCGACCGCGGGCAAGAAGCGCGCGACCGCCTGCCAGACCTGTCATGGGATGGACGGGCTCTCGAAGCTGCCGGAGGCGCCGAACCTCGCCGGGCAGGTCGAGCCCTACCTCGTGAAGGCGCTCACCGAGTACCGCGACGGCAAGCGGCAGAACGAGATCATGAACGTGGTCGCGAAGGAGCTGTCGGACGCCGATATCGCCAATCTGGCGGCGTACTATTCCGGCATCCAGATCGACGTGCTGCCGCCGGGCTAGGCGGCACCCCCGTCACTGCGAGCGGAGCGAAGCGATCCGGTTGCGCCACGCAGACCGACGTCGCGCTAGCCTGGATCGCTTCGCTCCGCTGGCGACGCCGCGGATCAATCGTCCATCTTCAGGGCGGCGATGAACGCCTCCTGGGGGATCTCGACGCGCCCGAACTGGCGCATCTTCTTCTTGCCTTCCTTCTGCTTGTCGAGAAGCTTGCGCTTGCGCGAGATGTCGCCGCCGTAGCACTTGGCGGTGACGTCCTTCGACAGGGCCTTGATCGTCTCGCGGGCGATGATCTTGCCGCCGATCGCCGCCTGGACGGGAATCTGGAACAGGTGGCGCGGGATCAGGTCCTTCAGCTTCTCGCACATGGCCCGGCCGCGCGACTCGGCGCGGGTGCGGTGGACCAGCATCGAGAGGGCGTCCACCGGCTCGGCATTCACCAGGATCGACATCTTCACGAGGTCGCCCTCGCGGTAGTCCGACACGTGGTAGTCGAAGGAGGCGTAGCCCTTCGAGATCGACTTGAGCCGGTCGTAGAAGTCGAACACCACCTCGTTCAGCGGCAGGTCGTAGACGACCATGGCGCGCTTGCCGACGTAATTGAGGTCGATCTGGACGCCGCGCCGGTCTTGGCAGAGCTTGAGCACGCCGCCGAGATACTCGTCCGGCGTCAGGATCGTGGCGCGGATCCAGGGCTCCTCGACCGTCTCGATCTTCATGACGTCCGGCATGTCGGCCGGATTGTGCAACTCCTTGATCTCGCCGTCGCGCATCTTGAGCCGGTAGACCACCGACGGCGCCGTGGAGATCAGGTCGAGGTTGAATTCGCGCTCCAGCCGCTCCTGGATGATCTCCAAGTGCAGGAGCCCGAGGAAGCCGCAGCGGAAGCCGAAGCCGAGCGCGGCCGAACTCTCCATCTCGTACGAGAACGAAGCGTCGTTGAGCCGGAGCTTGCCCATGGCCGAGCGCAGGTTCTCGAACTCTGCCGCGTCCACGGGGAACAGGCCGCAGAACACCACTGCCTGAACTTCCTTGAAGCCCGGCAGCATCTCGGTGGTTTGGCGCTTGTCCTCGGTGATCGTGTCGCCGACGCGGGTGTCGGCCACCTCCTTGATCGAGCCGGTGAAGAAGCCGACCTCGCCCGGGCCCAGCGCATCGATGTCGGCCATCTTCGGCCGGAACACGCCGATCCGGTCGACGCCGTAGACCGCGTCGGCGCCCATCATGCGGATGGTCATGCCCTTCTTGAGGGTGCCGTCGATGATCCGCACCAGCACCACGACGCCGAGATAGGCGTCGTACCAGCTGTCCACGAGGAGCGCCTTCAGGGGCGCGTCGCGGTTGCCCTTCGGCGGCGGCAGGCGCGTGACGATCGCCTCCAGCACCGCCTCGATGTTGAGGCCGGTCTTGGCCGAGATCGGCACGGCGTCGGAAGCGTCGAGGCCGATCACCTCCTCGATCTGCTCCTTCACCCGGTCTGGCTCGGCGGCCGGCAGATCGACCTTGTTGAGGACCGGGACGATCTCGTGGTTGGCGTCGAGCGCCTGGTAGACGTTGGCGAGCGTCTGCGCCTCGACACCCTGGGAGGCGTCGACCACCAGCAGCGAGCCCTCGCAGGCGGCGAGCGAGCGCGAGACCTCGTAGGCGAAGTCCACGTGGCCGGGCGTGTCCATCAGGTTCAGGACGTAGTCCTTGCCGTCCTGCGCCTTGTACTCCAGGCGCACGGTCTGCGCCTTGATGGTGATGCCGCGCTCCTTCTCGATGTCCATCGAGTCGAGCATCTGCTCGGACATGTCCCGCAAGGCCACGGTCCCGGTGGCCTGGATCAGCCGGTCGGCCAAGGTCGATTTGCCGTGGTCGATATGCGCGACGATCGAGAAGTTGCGGATGGTGTCGATCGGGGCTGTCATCGGCATTCCGTTGGGGCGCGCGCCGGCGCGCACCGTCTGACGTCGGGACGTGTTCGGATAAAGCGGCTCCCGCGCGAGATAGCAGCGCGGCGGGGAGGCGCCAAGCGCGGCCTGAGCGCCCGGGCGGACGCGCAGCCCGACGCGAAGCACCGGCGGCGGCATTCGGCACCGCGGGCAGGACCCGGGGCAGAGTCGGTGACAGGCCTGCGCCGCCGGCGGGTCCTCCCGGCGGCGACACAAAAGCAACGGGGGCCGGAACGGGCCGGCCCCCGGGTCACGATCGTGTCTGGCGCCGAGGAGCGATCTGGCTCAGCGACCGCGGTCGCGGATCAGTCGCTCGATCTCGGCCTCGCCGTGGGAGCGCGCCTTGGCCTCGGTCGGATGCTTCCGGTCCGAACGCTGGTGCAGCTTGCCGTGCTTGCGGATGCTCCACTGGAACAGGGAGCCGCTCTCGCCGACCGGCTCCACGTCGAGGCTGAAGGGGTAGGTATCTGTCTGGGTATCGCTCATGGGGCCGATATGGGGCGGTCAGCGACCTTTCGCCATGCCTGATCGGCAAGTCCTTGCGCGTTTACGCGTCCGCACCGGTCGCGCGCGCCCGCGCGGCCATGGCAACGAGGCTTTTGCGCAGCGCACCCATGTCGGTGACGCGCTCCGGATAGGGGACCCGCACGGTGCGGTCGGCGGCCATCAGGTCCATGCCCTCGGGGTCCAGGCCGGTGAGCCGCCAGGGCAGATCGGCCGCGCCGCCGGCGCCGACGGCGTAGAGCGCCAGCGCGTCCGCGTGATCGGCGTTCATGTGCTCGACGGCGCCGCGCTCGCCCGCCACGATGGCCTGCGCGTCCGAGAGGTCGAGGAGGAGCTGGTCGCGGGTCAGGGTCGCGGCCTTGGCGAAGCCGCCGTTGAGGTGGCCGGCCTCGGGCGCCAGGGCGAAGAAGCCGAAATCCGGGAAGTCGGCGTAGAGCTTGGCCTTGGGGTGGCGAGCCAGGAACCGCTCCCGCGCCCGCGCCTCGACGGTCTGGACGGCGCGGCCCACCACGGTCAGCCGGGGATGGGCGAGGGGATCGCCCTTGCCACCCTGCGAGAACAGCAGCGAGCAGCGCGGGTCGGCCAGCAGGTTGCGGGTGTGGGCCGACAGCCGCGACAGCAGCATCAGCGGCGTGCCGTCCGCGTCGGTGGCGATCGTGACGAGGGAGGCGAAGGGCGTCCCGTCCGGCTCGAGGGTCGCGAGCGCCCCGGACCGGACGCTGCGCAGGAGCGTGCGCGACAGGCCGATCGCGTCGAACGGGGCCGCCTCGGCCGGCAGCGGACGGGCCGGTCCGCCCGCACCCGGACCCGTGTCGATCGTCTCGCCCATGCGCGATTCCTCCCCCCACCCGAGCGGCCGCCCGGTTTCGCCGCCACGTTAGCGGCGCAACGGGGGCGGCGCGAGGCGCCGCGACCGCGTCAGATGGGCCGGAGGAGGAGCGATGGGCGCCGGTGTTACGGCCAAGCTATGACCGCCGCTCGCTTTTTCCGATCGGCCGTACTAAAGCACCTGTCCCTTTGCGCGTGCCGGGTTGCGCCCAAACTGCCCGGTTCGCGTTTTTGTCTGCCCCCTCGGGGCCGGGACGTGGCGCGGCCTGTGCGAAGAGCCGGGACCGCGCCTGAGCCCGTTCAGTCAGGGACCGCGCATGCCGACCATCGCCCTCGTCGACGACGACCGGAACATCCTCACCTCTGTGTCGATCGCGCTTGAGACCGAAGGCTACCGCATTCAGACCTACACGGACGGCGCCTCCGCGCTGGACGGTCTGCGCCATTCCCCGCCCGATCTCGCGATCTTCGACATCAAGATGCCGCGCATGGACGGGATGGAGCTTCTCCGACGCCTGCGGCAGAAATCGGACCTTCCCGTGATCTTTCTGACGTCGAAGGACGAGGAGATCGACGAGCTGTTCGGCCTCAAGATGGGCGCGGACGACTTCATCCATAAGCCGTTCTCGCAGCGCCTGCTGGTGGAGCGGGTGAAGGCGGTGCTCCGGCGCTTCGCCAAGGAGGCCCCCGGCGGCACGCCCCGCGGCGAGGCCGAGGTCGCGGCCCGGTCGCTCGAGCGCGGCGCGCTGATGATGGATCCCGAGCGCCACACCTGCACGTGGAAGGGCGAGCCGGTCACCCTGACGGTCACGGAGTTCCTGATTCTCCAGGCCCTGGCGCAGCGCCCCGGCGTCGTGAAGAGCCGCAACGCCCTCATGGATGCCGCCTACGACGATCAGGTCTACGTCGATGACCGGACGATCGACAGCCACATCAAGCGGTTGCGGAAGAAGTTCAAGGTCACAGACCAGAGCTTCGACATGATCGAGACGCTCTACGGCGTCGGCTACCGATTCAAGGAGGCGTGATCTCCAGGATCCGCCCCGTGACCGTCCGTACTCAGACCCAGACCGAGGATGCCGCGCCCCGCACCTCCCTGGCCCAGACCCTGTCCCGACCGCTCGGCTGGCCCCGCGCCGTGTGGGAGGCGATCGGCCAGCGCGCCTCGTCGAGCCTGACGCGCCGCATCGTCGTCCTCAATCTCGTCGGGTTGATCGCGCTCCTCGTCGGATTCCTGTACCTCAACCAGTTCCGCCAGGGCCTGATCCAGGCCCGGATCCAGAGTCTCGCCATCCAGGGCGAGATCATCGCTGGGGCGATCGCCGCCTCGGCGTCCGTGGACACCGACACGATCCGCATCGACCCCGACAAGCTGCTGCAGCAGCAGGCCGGCGAGGCGGCGGAGGAGGAATCGCAGCCGCTCGCCTTCTCGCTCAACCCCGAGAAGGTTGCGCCGCTCCTGTCGCGGCTCGTGACGCCGACGGGCAACCGCGCCCGTGTCTACGACCAGGAGGGCGGCCTCCTGTTCGACACCCGCACCCTGTTCAAGCGCGGCGATGCCAGCCGGCCCGACCCGTTGGAGCCGAAGCCCCACAAGCCCGGGATGCTCGAATCCGCCTTCGAGGCGATCCAGTCCAAGCTCGGCGGCCTGTTCCGCAGCCGGACCGAGACCGCCGAGGAGACCGGGCCGGTGAACGGCCACTCGCTGCGCGAGGTCCAGGCGGCGCTCGGTGGCAATCGCGGCAGCCTCGTCCGCCGGAACAAGCTCGGCGAGACCACCGTCTCGGTGGCGGTGCCGATTCACCGGGCCGGCTCGGTCCGCGGCGCCCTGCTGATCTCGACCCAGGGCGACGCGATCGACCGTGTCATCGCCTCGGAGCGGTTCGGCCTGCTCCAGGTGTTCCTCGTCGCGTCGGCGGTGATGGTGGTGCTGTCGTTCCTGCTGGCGGGCGCGATCGCGGGACCGGTGCGCCGCCTCGCGGAGGCCGCCGAGAAGGTCCGCATGGGCATCAAGACCCGCGAGGAGATCCCGGACTTCACCGAGCGCACCGACGAGATCGGCCACCTGTCCGGCGCCCTCCGGGACATGACACAGGCCCTCTACCGGCGGATCGACGCCATCGAGAGCTTCGCGGCGGATGTCAGCCACGAGCTGAAGAACCCGCTGACCTCGCTCCGCAGCGCGGTGGAGACGCTGCCGCTCGCCCGGAACGACGAGTCCCGCGGCCGGCTGATGGCGATCATCCAGCACGACGTGAAGCGCCTCGACCGCCTGATCAGCGACATCGCCGACGCCTCGCGCCTCGACGCGGAGCTGGCGCGCGCCGAAGCGCGCCGGGTCGATCTCCGGCGGCTGCTCACCACGGTCGTGTCGGTCGCCAACGAGCGGCGGCGCCCCAAGGATTGCCTGATCCAGCTCGACGTCGAGGCGACGGGCTCCGAGCAGGACGCGCCGTTCACGATCATCGGCCACGACAGCCGGCTCGGGCAGGTGGTCAACAACCTGCTCGACAATGCCAGGTCATTCTCACCGACCGACGCGAAGGTCCGGGTCGTGCTGCGCCGGGTGCGCGGCGAGGTCGAGATGATCTGCGAGGACGAGGGTCCGGGCATCCCGGAGCACGCGCTGGAGCGGATCTTCGAGCGCTTCTACACCGACCGGCCGGAGCAGGGCTTCGGCCAGAACTCGGGCCTCGGCCTGTCGATCTCCCGGCAGATCGTCCAGGCCCACCGCGGCACGATCCGCGCCGAGAACCGGCCGGGCGCTCCCGACGAGGACGGCGAGCCGACGGTGCGCGGCGCCCGGTTCGTCGTGCGCCTGCCGGCGGCGCCGCGGCAGCTCCACGCCTGATGGTCACCCTGCACGGCGCCTGCATCGCGCTGCGCGGGGCCGGCATCCTGATTCGCGGTCCATCGGGCGCGGGCAAGTCCAGTCTCGCGCTCCTGCTCGCCGCCGCGCCGGACGGGGCCTTCGTGGCCGACGATCGGGTCGTCTGCGCGATTCGCGACGGGCGGGTCACGGCCGCTGCCCATCCCGCGCTCAACGGACGCGTGGAGGTCCGCGGCCAGGGGATCCTGTCGGCGGTCGATCTGGGGCTCGACGTACGGCCGGAGGCGGTGCTGCACCTCGCCGTCGATCTGGTGGAGACGGCGTCGCGCCTGCCGGATCCGCCGGCCGACGCCGACATCCTGGGGGCCGCTGTGCCGCGCCTCGTCCTCGACCGAGGCGTCCGCGCGGCCGGCCTCGCGCCGCTCCTCGTCCGTGCGGCGCTGCGAAAACCGCGGCCGTGACTTCGCAGCCGCACAGGCGGCTCGATTCGCCCAAGACTGGTATCCCCCATGGCGCACACGCGGCGACCGTGGCATGATCGTGGGAATGTCCGGGCAAAAAAGTCGCGTTCGCCTTGTGGGGGGCTGTGCGATGCACAACATGGCGGCACACACAGGACGTTGGAACACGTGTCGATGATTGGCATGGTGCTCGTCACCCACGGACTCCTGGCGACCGAGTTCAAGGCCGCGCTGGAGCACGTGGTCGGCCCGCAGGATCAGATCGAGACGATCACGATCGGGCCGGAGGACGATATGGAACTGCGACGCCGGGACATCATGTCCGCGGTCTGTCGTGTGAATACCGGGGACGGTGTGGTGGTGCTGACCGACATGTTCGGCGGCACCCCGTCGAACCTCGCGCTCTCCTGCATGAACGGCGGTTCGGTGGAGGTCGTGGCGGGGATCAACCTGCCGATGCTGATCAAGCTGGCCAGCGTCCGCGACGAGGAGAAGCTCGGCGACGCCGTGCTCCACGCCCAGGAAGCGGGCCGCAAATACATCAACGTCGCCTCGCGGGTCCTGGCGGGGAAGTAAGTCTCCGCGATCAGGCTTCCACAACGGCCGTCGGCGGAGCGGAGCGCCGGGCGCTCACGGTGATACCCACCGACGCCGCGATCACCAGCGCGATCGCGAGCCACTGGACCGCGCTGATTCGCTCTCCCAGCAGCACGAGTCCCGCGCAGGCCGCCACGGCCGGCTCCAGGCTCATCAGCACGCCGAAGCTCTTCCGGTCGAGCCGGCGCAGGGCGACCATCTCCAGCGAGTAGGGCAGGGCGCTCGACATCAGCGCCACCGCGAAGCCCGCGGCCAGGAGACCGGGCGCCAGCAGGGCCGGACCGGCCTCCGCCACGCCGAACGGCGCCACGACGAGGGCCGCCGTGAGCATGCCGAGGGATACGGCCTGCCCACCGTCGATGCGCCCGGCGCGCTGCCCGAACAGGATGTAGAGCGCCCAGCACAGGGCGGCGCCGAGATCGAGCGCGATGCCGATCGGGTCGAGGCCGTCCGGGTTGGCGATCGGCAGCAGCAGCGCGAGCCCGGCGATCGCCACGCCGATCCACAGGAAATCCGAGCGCCGCCGCGACGCGATCAGCGCGACCGCCAGCGGCCCGACGAACTCGATGGCCACGGCCGGCCCGAGGGGCAGCCGCGCTAGGGCGAGGTAGAACAGGAGGTTCATCAGCCCGAGGGCGGTCCCGTAGAGGGCGATCCAGCCGGCCTCGCGCGCCGGGAGGCTGCGCCGCCACGGCCGCCAGACCGCGATCAGGATCAGGGCGGAGAAGCCGACCCGCAGGGCGGAGGTCCCGGCCGCGCCGACCGCCGGGAACAGGCTCTTGGCAAAGGTCGCGCCGCACTGGAGCGAGACCATGCCGGTGACCAGCGCCGCCACGGAGAGCACCGTATCCCCGAGGCCGAACCTGATCCGTGACACGCGACGACCATCCTCAGGACCGGGCCAGGGCGCTCGCTTAGCAGATGCCGCGGCCGCCGCGGCCTACGCCGGGCCTCATGGCTCACGCCAGCCCCGCGCGGGGCTCGCCACGCCGGGCTCGCACCGGCCGCCGATGCGCGACGGTGCAGCGATCTGCCCTCACAGGATGAAGCGGCTCAGATCCGCGTTCGACGCCAGATCCTGCACCCGCTCGCGCACGTAGGCCGCGTCGATCGGCACCGTCTCGCCCGACCGGTCGGTGGCGGTGAAGGAGATCTCGTCGATCACCCGCTCCAGAACCGTCTGGAGCCGACGCGCGCCGATATTCTCCACCGAGGAATTCACCTCCACGGCGACCCGCGCGAGGGCGTCGACCGCGTCGTCCGTGAAGGTCAGGGTGACGCCCTCGGTCTCCATCAGCGCGACGGTCTGCTTGAGCAGGCTCGCCTCGGTGGCGGTCAGGATCTGCTTGAAGTCGTCCACCGTGAGAGGCTGCAGTTCCACCCGGATCGGGAGGCGGCCCTGCAGCTCGGGCAGGAGGTCTGCCGGCTTCGAGACGTGGAAGGCGCCCGAGGCGATGAACAGCACGTGGTCCGTCTTCACCGGCCCGTGCTTCGTGGCCACGGTGGTGCCCTCGATCAGCGGCAGCAGGTCACGCTGCACGCCCTCGCGCGAGACGTCGCCGGACGAGCGGCCCTCGCGGGCGCAGATCTTGTCGATCTCGTCGAGGAAGACGATGCCGTTATTCTCGACCTCGCGGATCGCCTCGCGGACCAGCGCCTCGTCGTCGACGAGCTTGTCGGATTCCTCGGCCATCAGCGGCGCGTAGGCGTCCCGCACCAGGATCCGCCGCGGCTTCCCGCGCTGGCCGCCGAGCGCTTTGCCGAGCATGTCGCCGATGTTGATCGCGCCCATGGAGGCGCCCGGAACGCCGGGGATCTCGAACATCGGCATGCCGGCGGGGGCGCTGGAGGTCAGCTCCAGTTCGACTTCCTTGTCGTCGAGCTCGCTGTTGCGGAGCTTGCGCCGGAAGCTGTCGCGGGTGGCCTGGCTCGCCGTCGGGCCGACCAGCGCGTCGAGGATCCGGTTCTCGGCGGCGGCCTCGGCCTTGGCCTTCACGCCCTCGCGCTTGGCCTGCCGGGTCAGGCCGATCGCCACCTCGACGAGGTCGCGGACGATCTGCTCGACGTCGCGGCCGACATAGCCGACCTCGGTGAACTTGGTGGCCTCGACCTTGAGGAACGGCGCGTTGGCGAGCCGGGCGAGGCGGCGGGCGATCTCGGTCTTGCCGCACCCGGTCGGCCCGATCATCAGGATGTTCTTGGGCGCGACTTCCTCGCGGAGCGGACCTGTGAGCTGCTGGCGCCGCCAGCGGTTGCGCAGCGCGATCGCCACGGCGCGCTTGGCGTCGTGTTGCCCGACGATGAACCGATCGAGTTCGGACACGATCTCGCGGGGAGAGAACGTCGTCACCGCTTTGCCATCCCTGTTCCCGGCCCGAAATCGGCCCCGCGCCGGGAATGGGGTCGCGCGCGGTCCCGCGCAAGGGGCCGCGCGTCGGCCGGTCGCCGCCTCAGTGCGCTGCCGGGACCGCCGCGGCGTCGCCCTTGTCGTGCTGGCCGAACCGCTCGACCAGGGTCGCGCTGGCCTCGTTCAGGCCGACGACCGCGACGTCGCGGCCACGGGCGCGAGCCTTGAGGACGACCCGGTCGAGGGCCCCGATGGCGGAGATGTCCCAGAAATGCGCCGCGTGGACGTCGATGACGAGGCGCTCGACCGGCTCCAGCACGTCGATCGCCTCCGAGAACGTGCCCGCCGAGGCGAAGAACACCTGCCCGGTGATGGTGTAGGTCCGGGTGCGGCCGTCGGCCGAGAGGGCCGACGTGATCCGGTTGAGCCGGGCGACCTTGCCGGCGAAGAACACGCCGGAGAGCAGCACGCCGACAAGCACGCCGACGGCGAGATCCTTCGTGGCGACCACGACCAGGACGGTCACCAGCATCACCGCCGAGGAGGGCAGCGGGTTGGTGCGCAGCCGCAGGAGGGAGCGCCACGAGAAGGTGTTGATCGAGACCATGATCATCACGGCCGTCAGAGCCGCCACCGGCACGACGGCGAGCAGGTCCTGCAGCGCCACGAGGAGCACCAGCAGGAACGCCCCCGCGACCAGCGTCGAGAGACGGCCGCGGGCGCCCGAGGAAACGTTGATCACCGACTGGCCGATCATCGCGCAGCCGCCCATGCCGCCGAACACCGCCGACGCCATGTTGGCGATGCCCTGACCCACGCACTCGCGGTTCTTGTCGCTGCCGGTGTCGGTCATGTCGTCGACGATCTGCGCGGTGAGCAGGCTCTCCAGCAGGCCGACGGCCGCGAGCGTGGCCGCGAAGGGCAGCAGGATTCGCAGGGTCTCCAGGCTGAGGGGCACATCCGGCAGGGCGAAGCTCGGCAGCGCGGAGGGCAGGGCGCCGAGATGGGCGACCGTGCGCACGTCGAGGTGGAACATCGCGGTGATCGCCGTCAGCACCGCGATCGCGACGAGCGGCGCGGGGATCGCGCGGGTGATCCGCGGGAACCCGTAGATGATCGCCAGACCCAGGGCGATCAGCCCGTAGGTCGCGGGCGTCACGCCGGTGAGCTCGGGCATCTGCGCCAGGAAGATGAGGATGGCGAGCGCGTTGACGAACCCGGTCATCACCGATTGCGAGACGAAGCGCATCAGCCGGCCCAGCCGGAGGAAGCCGGCCAGCATCTGGATCAGGCCCATCAAGATCGTCGCGGCGAAGAGGTACTGGACACCGTGCTCGCGCACGAGGTCGACCATCACCACCGCGGTGGCGGCGGTGGCGGCCGAGATCATCGCCGGCCGCCCGCCCGCGAAGGCGATGGTGCAGGCGATGACCACGGAGGCGTAGAGGCCGACCTTCGGGTCAACTCCGGCGATGACCGAGAAGCCGATGGCCTCGGGGATCAGCGCCAGGGCGACGACGATCCCCGACAGGGCGTCGCCGCGCAGGTTGGAGGTCCACGACCGGACATATCCGGCGTTTCGGGTCACGGGTGTCGACATCGATGAATCCGCACGAGCGGCGCCCCCGCGTCGCTGGCGGGTCGAGGCGCGTCTCGAATGCGTGGTCCGGCGGATCGGCGGCCGGAAGAGCCACCCGGGCTTTCACCGGGTCCTTGCGAATGCGCCGACCCTAGGGGGCCGGGCACCGTAATGCAACAACGCTCAGGAAAACGGCCCGCGACGCCGTCCCCGTCGCCACTGGCGCCGCTCCGCATTCCCGCCCTGGCGGAATCGTCGGTCCGGTCCGCTCAGGCCGCGCGCACCTGCGCCACGAAGCCCGCCACCTCGCCGCCGAGCCCGTTCGAGCGGCGGGCGATATCGGCGGCGGCGTCGAGGACCTCCGCGGCGCTGACGCCGGTCTCCCGGGCCGCACCCAGGACCAGCGCCATCGTGTCGGTGACGGCGCGGGTGCCGCTGGCGGCCTCCGAGACGCTGCGGGCGATCTCCTGGGTGGCCAGCTGCTGCTCCTCGACGGCGGCCGCCACACCGAGGGCGATGCCGTGGACCTGCTCGATCGTGCCGCCGATCTCCTCGATCGCCGCGACGGCGTCGTGGGTCGCGGTCCGCATGGCGGCGATCTGCCCGGCGATCTCCTCGGTGGCCTTGGCGGTCTGCGTCGCGAGGTCCTTCACCTCGGTGGCGACGACCGCGAAGCCGCGCCCGGCCTCGCCGGCCCGCGCCGCCTCGATCGTGGCGTTGAGGGCCAGCAGGTTGGTCTGGCCGGCGATGGTGGAGATCAGGGAGACGACCTGCCCGATGCCGTCGGCGCTGCGGGCGAGCGCCTGGACGCTCGCCCGGGTCCGCCGCGTCGCCTCGACGGCGCTCTCGGCGGCCGTCGAGGTCTGGGTCACCTGGACGCCGATCTCGCTGGCGGTGGCGGCCAGCTCCTCGGTGGCGGCGGCGACGGCCTCGACGTTGTGGGCCGTGGTCTCGGCCGCGCGCGTGACCGACTGCGACTGCGTGCCGGCGTGCTCGGCGTTGCCCGCCATGGTCGCGGCGGCGCGCTCCAGCCCGGCCGCGGCACCGGCGAGGTGCTCGACCAGGCCGCCGATGCTGCCCTGGAAGCGCTCGGCCAGCCCGGCCATCTCGGAGCGCTTGCGCGTCGCCGTATCGGCCTGCATCCGCTCGTGCTCGTGCCGCAGGGTCTCGGCCTCCCGCATCGTGTCACTGAAGACCTGCATGCTCGTCCAGATCGCGCCGATCTCGTCGCGTCCCGGCTTGACGGCGGGCAGGGTGAGATCGCCGCGCGAGAGGCGCTGGATCGCGTCCGAGACCGCCCGCAGCGGCCGGGCGATCTGTCGCTGGCCGATGAGCAGTCCGAGGGCGCAGCAGATCACGGTCCCGACCAGGGCGAGGCCGAGGAGCAGCAGCGTGCGCGCCTCGAACAGCGCCTGGGTGTCGGCCTTGATCGCCGTCATCTCGGCCCGGCCCTGTTTCACCAGGGCGTCGATGCTCGCCTGGAAGGCCTTGCGGTTCGCCCGGTTGGCGTCGTTGAACCCGAGCTCGGCGGCCGCCTTGGGGCCGGTCGTGTCGCCCGCCTCCGCGAGGGCGCTCCGGAGGGCGCGGAACGCGTCGGCGTTGCGCACCATGGTCTCGAAGAGCGGCCGCTCGGCCTCGGTCACCCGCGGCGCCCAGTCGGCCCGCAGCGCATCCATCTCGGCGAGACCTTTGCGGATCCCGGCGGTGTACTTGGCGGCCTCCGCCCGGTCGGCGGAGGCGTAGACGCCGCGCGAGTCCATGGTGACTTCGGCGGCGAGGCGGTTGAAGTTGGCCGCGTCGAGCGCCCGGACCGAGGCGCTCTCGACGCTCGCCAGCGAGCGCTCGAAGCTCTTCAGCGTCGCGACGCTGACCCCCGCCACGACCAGCGTCGTCAGGCTGCAGGCGCCGACGAAGCTCAGGAGTTTTCCGCCGATTTTCATTGCTATCCAACCGTCGAGGCGCGATTGGCGTCAAAATGCAGGTTATTCGTCAAGACGTAGTAAACTGAGACGATCCGGAATTATTTGTCCTGGCTCGATACTGGAGCGCCCGTGACGCACGGGGCCGGCGCGGCGCGTGCCGCGCCGAACCCGGTCAGGCCGCCCGGACGGTGTCGAGGAAGCGGCTGACCTCGGCGGTCAGGTGTTCGGATTGCCGCGACAGCTCGGAGGCCGCGTCGAGGACCTGGCCGGCGGCGACGCCGGTCTCATCGGCGGCGCCGGCGACGCCGGAGATGTTGCTCGTCACCTCGCCGGCGCCGATCGCCGCCTGGGAGACGTTGCGGACGATCTCCTGGGTCGCCGCACCCTGCTGCTCGACCGCGGCGGCGATCGAGGTCGCCACGCCGCTGATCTCGCGGATCCGGTCGGTGATGCCGGCGATCGACGTGACCGCCTGCCCGGTCGAGGCCTGGATCTGAGCGATCTGGCCGGCGATCTCGTGCGTCGCCTTGGCGGTCTGCTCGGCCAGCGCCTTGACCTCGGAGGCGACCACCGCGAAGCCCTTGCCGGCGGCCCCGGCCCGGGCCGCCTCGATGGTGGCGTTGAGCGCCAGCAGGTTGGTCTGGCCGGCGATGTTGGAGATCAACCCGACCACGTCGCCGATCCGCGACACGGAATTGCTCAGCTCTTGGACGAGGGCGCCGGTCTGATCGGCATCGGAGACGGCCCGCTGCGCCAGGAGCGCCGAACCGTCCACCTGCCGGCCGATCTCCTGCACCGACGAGCCGAGCTCCTCGGCCGCGGCCGCGACGGTGTTGACGTTCGAGGCGGCTTCCTCGGCGGCTGCCGCCACCGTGTTCGACTGGCTCGACGTCTGGGACGCCGTCGCCGACATGGTCCGGGCGGTCGCCTGCAGCTCGGTGGCCGAGGATGAGACCATGCCGACGATCCCGCCGACCGCCCGGTCGAAGCCGTCGGCGAGCTCGATCATGGTCCGGCGCCGCTCGGCCGCGGCGGCCGCGTCGGCGACGCGCTTCATCTCGGCCTCCTCGGCGGCCTTCTTGGCGACCATCGCCTTGATGCCGTCCACGGCGCGCCCGACGGCGCCGATCTCGTCGCCGCGGGCGGCCTCCTCGATCTCGGCCTCGATCTCGCCCCGGGCCATACGCTGCAGCACCGCCACGAGACGGCCGAGGGGCCGGGTCAGCATCGCGAAGACGAGGAAGGCCAGCAGCACCGCGATGACGACGCTGGCGAGGCTGCCGAGGAGGCTCGCGAGGTAGGCGGCGCCGAAGGAGCGCGCCTGCTCGTCGCTCCGGGCCGTCAGGAGGTCGCGTTCGGCCTTCTCGGCCTCGCCGATCTTGGCGCGCAGGGCGTCCATGGACGCCTTGCCGGCGCCGCTCGCCTCGATCTGCCGGGCCTTGTCGAGGTTTCCGGCCTCGACGAGGGCGATCTCCTTCGCGGCGATGTCCTTCGACCACGTCTCCGCCGAGCCGCGCACGGCCTCCAGGCGCGCCTGCTGGGCGGCATTGTCCGCGGTGAGCGACCTGGCGCTCTCGAGGGAAACCTTGAAGGACTTCTGGCCGGCGTGGAGCGGCTCCAGAAATTTCGGGTCGCCCGCGATCAGGTACCCGCGCAGTCCGGTCTCCTGATTGACCATCGCCTGCGTGAGGCCGTCGAGGGCCGAGATGACCTGATACGAGTGCTCCGTCAGATGATTGACGCGCTCGATCGAAGAAAGATGAGTGTATCCGATGACGCTGATCCCGACCGTGACCGCCGCCAAGGTGCCGAAAGCGGCAGTCAGTTTCGTTACGATCCGGACGTCATTGATCGAGCGCATAGTCAGTCCTCAGGGTCCCATTCGGGAATTCGGTTCTCGTTCCCTGCGGTCAGTAATAATTTATACGATGTAAATTTTGTCTTACTTTGTGCATTAACGCCGTAGACAGCTCTGACGAAAGGTGTTGAGAGCGCGCCACCCGCGATCAAATTTCTGTGCGCGCCCGGCGTTATTCTGTCGTCGGCGGTTACAACCTCAGATGAGTGTTGACCGGTAAAGGTCTTCGTCGGCGCTACGGTCGCATTACCGGTACAGACGGGTGGCGGCAGACCCGAAAATCGGTGCAGGACCGTATTCGCGCGCGGTGCAGCTCGCGCGGAAGCTGTGGTGCGCTGCCGTCAGCCGGACACGCGCCGTGCTGTGCTGCTGAGCTTCGAGCGCCAGCGACGGCAGGCGGGCGCGGCGAGGAACGCCTTGCGCGCGCGACGCCGCGGCGAGGACGGTCGGGCCGGCGCGACCCGGCCCCGCGGAGCCCGGTCTCAGGCGTCCAGCGCCTCGATGACGAGGTTGCCGTTGGTATAGACGCAGATCTCGGCGGCGATCGCCATGGCCCGCCGGACGATCGCCTCGGCGTCGAGGTCGCCCTCCTCCAGCGCCCTGGCGGCCGCTAGGGCGTAATTGCCGCCGGAGCCGATGGCCATGACGCCGCTCTCGGGCTCCAGCACGTCGCCGGAACCCGACAGGAGCAGGCTGACTTCGCGGTCGGCGACGAGCATCATCGCCTCGAGGCGACGTAGGTAGCGGTCCGTCCGCCAGTCCTTGGTCAGTTCCACGCAGGCCCGGGTCAGCTGGCCGGGGTACTGCTCCAGCTTCGCTTCGAGGCGCTCGAACAGCGTGAAGGCGTCCGCGGTGGCGCCGGCGAAGCCGCCGATCACCGCGCCCTTGGCGAGGCGCCGGACCTTGCGGGCGTTCCCCTTCACGATGGTCTGGCCGAGGCTGACCTGACCGTCGCCGCCGATGACGACGCGACCGCCCTTGCGGACCATCAGGATGGTGGTCGCGTGCATCTGGGGGACGGCGCCCCGGTCGTCGTACCTGAATGCGTCCTGGCTCAAGATTCGGCTCCGCTCTCGATCGCGCCGAGATGGGGAGCTTCGCCGGCCGAGTCCAGCCGGTCCGGGACCCGGGCGCCTACTCGGCGACCGCCTGGGCGCTGCGCAGCGGGCCGGCATCCTGCAGGATCGACTGCGCGGCGGCCTCGGCCAAGAGTGCGTAGCCGCGATCGGCCATGTGCAGGCCGTCGGCGGCGAAGAGCTGCTTGGTCGTCAGCTTACCCTCGCGGACCCAGCCGTGCATCAGGTCGGCCCGCCGGATCACCGGCACGTCGAGCTCGTCGCCGATGCTGCGCACGGCGTCGCGGAAGCGGGAGGCGCCCGGCGTGGATTCGAGCTTCGGGCACCATTGCGGCTCCATCAGCACCACGTCGATGCCGGCATCCCGGATCCGGCGGATCGCCGACACGGTGGCCTCGCGGAAATGCTCCAGCGAGACACCGCGCAGAGGGTCGTTGCTGCCGGTCTGCCAGATGACGAGCTGGGGCTCGGCCGCGATGACGTCGCGGTCGAGCCGCGCCAGCATGTCGTCGACGTGCTCGCCGCCGATGCCGCGATTGATGACCGCGACGTCCAGCCCGTGCAGCTTCTTGCGGAGGTCGATCTGGAGGCGGGCCGGGTAGGCGTTGGCCGGGCTCGAGGCACCCACGCCCTCCGTCGAGGATGATCCGAAGGCCACGATCTTGAGCGGGGCGCCGATGGCAATCTGGCGGGCGACGTGCGGCAGGTCCGGGCTGTCGCCCAGGTCGAAGCCCAGCATATCCAGGGATTCGGGGAGCAGGTCCGCGTAGGCGAGCACCGCGGTCGGCAGAACCAAGAGGGCGCCCAACAAGCCGAGGCGGCGCAGCATCCTGCGGGCGGGAAAGACAGTGTTCAGCGACTTGGACACGGGACCGACGGCTCCGGCTCTCGTGAGCGGTAGATACAATCTGACACAGGGCCCTGAAAAGAGCGGTTCCAGGCAGAGTTTGAAAACACACTGAATTCGTAACACAAAATTAGGCGTTAGTTGGGAGCGGGGGGCTTGCGCGAGGTTTCCCGGCAACATCGACCGGCCCATCGGCGCCGCCAGTCGCGGCGACCGCGCTTTCGAGCGCCTCCCGGCCGACTCGGCATGAACCATGCGAACGCTTCGAAACGCGTCTCCGAGAGGGCGGCGGAGCGCGCGGTCGGGCGACGCGGCGCGTCCCCCGACCGGCCGCGGGCTCCACGCGCCGTCCCATGGTCGATTGCTTGCGCATCGCGATCCTCACGCACTCGACCGACCCGCGCGGCGGCGTGGTCCACGCTCTGGCGCTCGGGGAGGCCCTGGGCAGGCTGGGGCACGAGGCGGTCGTCCACGCGCCCGATCCGACCGGCGGCGGCTTCTTCCGCGCGGCGCAGTGTCCGGTAATCTCGGTCGCGGCCAAGCCGGCCGCGGGGTCCGACGCGGCGCTGGTCGGCGCCCGGATCGCCGATTACCTCGCGCATTTCTCGACCCCCGCCGCCTGCGACTTCGACGTCTTCCATGCCCAATGCCGCGTCAGCGGGAACGCGCTCGCGACCCTGACCCGCCGCCGGCTCATCCCGGGCTTCGTGCGCACGGTCCACCGCATCGACACGTTCACCGATCCGCGGCTGGCGCAGTGGGAGGAGCGCGCGATCCTCGATGCCGGGCGCCTGCTCTGTGTCAGCCGGACCTGGGCGGCGACGCTGGCCGCCGAGTACGGCGCGCGGGCCGACGTGGTCGGGACCGGCGTGGACGCGGCCGCCTTCACGCCCGATCCCGGGCCGGAGGACGACGCGCTCCGTCGCCGCCTCGGCCTCGGCGGCGGCCCGGTCTTCCTCGGTGTCGGCGGCTTCGAGGCGCGCAAGAACGCGCTGGCGATCATCGAGGCCTTCGCGGCCCTGCGCCGGAGCTTGCCCGGCGCGCAGCTCGTCGTGGCCGGCGGCGCGTCGTCCCTCGATCATGCCGGGTACGAGGCCCGGTGCTGCGCCGCCCTCGAGCGCGAGGGGCTCGAGGTCGGCCCCGGCCGGCCGGTGATCCGCACCGGCGCCGTGGCGCAGGCGGACATGCCGGCCCTCTACCGGCTCGCCGACACCCTGGTCTTCCCCTCGCTGTTGGAGGGCTACGGCCTGTGCGTGCTGGAAGCCATGGCCTGCGGCACGCCGGTGATCGTGTCGGGAAGACCGCCCTTCACCGAGTACATCGCCCCGGGGGAAGCCCTGTCGGTGAATCCGGAGGACACAGAGGCCATCGCGGCCGCCATGCGGGCGAGCCTGGACCCGAGCCGGCGGGCGCGACTGCGCAACGCCGGCCGCGAGGTCGCCCGGGCGCATGTCTGGGACGCCTGCGCGGCGCGCCACCTCCCGACCTACGCGGAACTCGCGCCCGGGGACGCGCCGTTGATGGCGGCGGCCACGGGGGCTGCGGCCTGGAACACGCTGCGGGTCCCGCGCGATGCCTGAGATGCGCTTCCATATCCGGTGGCCGGACGGGACCCGCGAGGCCTGCTACTCGCCGTCGCTGGTGATCAAGGACCACCTCGCGGTCGGGCAGGACTACCCCCTCGACGAGTTCGTCGCCCTGAGCCGTCTGGCCCTCGGCATCGCCAGCGATCGCGTCCGCGCTCGCTACGGCTTCCCCTGCGGCCGCGCGCAGGCGCAGCTCGCCCGGATCGAGGAGGGGGCCCGCCGCCAGGAGCCCGGGACCGTCCACGTCGAGGCCTTCGAGGACTAGCCCGGGCCCGCCGCGTCGCCTTGCGGCGAGCCGACGCAGCGCGGGCGACGGCCGCGCCGGGTTGTTCGCAGGACCGATGGCGGAGGCGAAGGCGATGATGACCCGGATTGCGGCGGCCCTGGTCCTGGCCGCGTCGCCGGTCGCGGCTCAGACGCGACCGTCCAGCACGACGATGACCTGCCAGCAGACGATCCGCCTCATCCAGGCCCGGGGCGCTCTCGTCCTCGGGACCGGCGGCATGACCTACGACCGGTTCGTCCGCGACCGCTCGTTCTGCGAGCCCACCGAGATCGCGCGGCGGGCCTTCCGGCCGACCCGCGACAACCCGAACTGCCTGATCGGCTACACGTGCTACGAGCCCGGTCGCGGCGATTGGTTCGGCGCGGATGACTAGAGCCGGCGCTGAGCGCGCTGGCGCGCCCCTTTCCCCTGTGGAGGAGACACCGGCTCAAGGGCGCCTCGGGTGCGAGTGTGCCGCGGTGCGGTGATTCCCGGCCCTGTCACGAATGGGACGCGCCGTCCTGGGCGCCGCGTCGGCCCGCGTCCGGGCCCGCGCGCCCGGTCTCGAGGGCGACGATGACCCGGCGATCTCCGGCCCGGCGGGTGAACCCCGTGGCGTCGAGATGCTCGAGCAACGGGATTGAGAACTTGCGCGAGATCCCGAGGGTCGCGCCGGCCTCCCGGGCCAGGAAGCCGGTCTCGGCCGTCCGCGCCGTCGGGAAGGCGTCGATCAGGCGGGCCTTGGCGCTGTCCACCGCCTCCCGGTGGAACAGCACGGCGCGGCGCTGGACCCGGTCGACGGCGCGGATCACCGTGCCGGCCCCCACGAGGTAGGTCAATGCCTCGCGGCGGCGCACGTCACGGCCGATGGCCTCGGCCTCGTCGGGCGGATTGAGGCCGGCGCGGCGGAAGACCTGCTCCAGCCGGCGGGCGGCCTCGCTCTCGTTGCGGGCGGGGTCGAATTCGGCCCGTCGCCACAGGGCTGCCGCCTGGGCGACTGCGCCGGCGGCCGCGAGGTCGCGCAGGACGGCGCCGGTCACCGCCTCGGGCAGCGCCAGGGCGCGGGACAGGCGCTCGAGGGCGATGCCGTGCTCCATCGGGTAGTCGCGGTGGTGGTGCGCCAGGGCGGCCAGCGTGCCGGTACGCAGCGCCTCGAAGGCCGCGGCCCCGACGAAGCGGTCGCCGATCGCCCGGGCGCCGCCTTCGGAGAGCACCTGCCGGGCCCAGTCCGGCGCCACACCGGCGATCCGGGCGAGGTCGATGAGCGGCGCTCCGGCCGCGCCGAGCTGCCCGAGGCGGACCGTGATCGCGGCGGCGGGACCGCCCGCCGCCAGGGCGGCCAGGTCGGCCATGACCCGGGGATCGTGGCGCCGCCGGCGGCGGCTCGCCGGATCGAGGATCCGACCGCCCGCCACCGTGACGGAGGGCGAATCGAGCCGCAGCACGAACGGCTCCCGCGCCGGCACCGCCACCGGCTCGCCGAGATGGAGCTGCGCCCGGGTGCTGGCCCCGGGCTCCAGGGCGTCGCGGTCGAGCAGCCGCAGCCGCGCCTCGACCTCGGTGGTCCCGAACAGCAGGCGACAGGCCGTGCCGCCCGCCAGCGCGTCCGACAGGCTCGCGGCCGCGGTGATCGCCACGTCGAGCCACGGGCTCGGCGCGAGCTGGCCCGGCAGCGACAGCGCCTGCCCGCGGGCGATCTGGTCGAGGTCGATCCCGCGCAGGGCGACCGCCGTGCGCCGCCCCGGCTCGGCACGCTCCACCGCGCGCCCGTGGATCTGCAGGCCGCGCACGGTCGCGGTGCGGCCGCCGGGGGCAATCTCGACGGTGTCGCCGACCGCGAGCGGCCCGCGCCGCAGCGTCCCGGTCACGACGGTGCCGAAACCCGGCCGGGAGAAGACCCGGTCCACCGGCAGGTAGGGGAAGCCGTCGTCGCGGCCGGGCTCCGTCTCGGCCAGAAGCGCCGAGAGGGCGGCCGCGAGCTCCGGCAGGCCGTCGCCCGTCACGGTCGAGGTCGCGATGACCGGTCCGGCCTCGATCCCGGCCCGGGCGGCCGCGGCGGCGATCTCGGCGGCGCGGGCCGCTACGGTCTCGGGCGTCGCGAGGTCCGCCTTGGTCAGCGCCAGCACGCCGCGGCGCACGCCGATCAGGGACGCGATCTCGAGATGCTCGACCGTCTGCGGCTTGATGCCCTCGTGGGCGTCGACCGCCAGCAGGACGGCCCGCATCCCGGTCGCGCCGGAGATCATGGCGCGGACGAACCGCTCGTGGCCCGGCAGGTCGACGAGGTCGATCTCGCCCTGTCCGGAGGTCAGCAGCGCGAAGCCCGGCACGATGGACACGCCGCGGGCGCGTTCCTCCTTGAGCCGGTCGGTCTCGACGCCGGTGAGCGCGCGGACGAGCGCCGTCTTGCCGTGATCGACGTGCCCGATCACGCCGACGAGGAGTGTCTTCAAAGCAGCCACCGACCGGATCATCTCCACGGTGCCGCCGTCCACAAGGGGCGCACCGCTCGCTCGGATGGGAAATCCGCCGCGCCGGCGCGTCGTGGCGCCGTGTGCCGCCGGGCGGTCGGGGCCGGGGCTGCGTGGCAGATCGATTGTGGACAATTTGTCTTGCCACGCCGTGCCGTTCTGGGAAAGCGCGATTTTAACGCAGCGCAGCATCCATCTGCAGCGCGGAGCAGCGGCGTCGCAGCTTGACGACGGGAACGCGGCCCCCTTTGCTGAGTCAGGTGCGTCGGACGGTCACGCCCCGATGCCGGTGTCGCGCGGCGCGATATGGGAGCCGATGCAACCGGAGCCCATCCCTGCCTCGTTAGCGGTGGCAGGCGACGAAGAGGAGCGTATGAGCGATACCGATAGCAACGCCGGGGAGGAGCCCCGCGAGGTCGAGCTGAAGCTCGACTGCGCCGGCCCGGACCTGACGGCGCTCGCGTCCCATCCCCGGCTGACGGACGCGTCGGCGACCGAGCCCGAACTCCTGGTCACGACCTACTACGACACGCCCGACCGCGCCCTCCGCGAGGCCGGTCTGACCCTGCGCGTCCGCGGGAAGGGGGGCCGCCACATCCAGACCGTGAAGGCCGGGAGCGGCGGCGTCGGCCTGTTCGATCGGGCCGAGTGGGAGACCGAGATCGCCGGCGAGACGCCGGAGCCAGCGGCCTGGGCCGACACGGCCGCCGAGCCGGTCCTGCGCGCGGCCGACGCGCCGCTGGAGCGACTGTTCGCCACCGTCGTGATGCGTCGGGAGATTCCGGTCATCCAGGGCGAGTCTCGCGTGCTCGTCACCCTCGACGAGGGCAGGGTCGAGACCGCGTCCGGCGACGCGCCGCTCTGCGAACTCGAGCTGGAACTCCAGTCCGGCGAGCCGGCAGACCTGTTCGCGCTGGCGCGGGAGCTGGCCGAGACCGTACCGCTGCGCCTGGGCGTGAAGGCCAAGAGCGCGGTCGGCTACGCGCTTCTCGACGGGAAAGGGCCGGGCGTCGTGAAGGCCGAGCCGGTGGAGCTGCCCGAGGGCGCGAGCGCCGGGGAGGTCTTCCGCCGGGTGGCACGCGCCTGCCTGCGCCACATGCGCCTCAATGAGACCGCGTTCCTGGAGGGGGGACGGCCGCCCGAGGCGCTCCACCAGATCCGCGTCGCCCTGCGCCGCCTGCGCTCGGCGCTGTCGCTCTTCGGACCCATGCTGGAGACCGATCCCCGGGCCGCGGCCTTCAATGACGAGATCAAGCGCGTCACCGAGCCCTTCGGCCACGCGCGCAACCTCGACGTGTTCCTGAGCGACACGCTGCCGGACATCGCGGAGCAGCGCCCCGACGAGCCCGGCCTCGACGCGTTGCGCGCTCGCGCGGAGGCGGAGCGCGCCACCGCGTACGACGCGGTGTCGGCGACCCTGGAGAACCCGCAGTGGCGCGCGCTCATCATCGACTTCGCCGGCTGGGTCGAGGCGGGGTCGTGGGCAGCCGGGCCGGACGCGGCCGTCGACGGACGGCACTTCGCCGCGCAGGTCCTCGACAAGGCGCGGGCGCGCCTGAAGAAGCGCGGCCGAGGCCTCCGGCACCTCGATCCGCACACGCGGCACCGGGCGCGGATCGCCGCCAAGAAGCTCCGATACGGCGCGGAGTTCTTCGCCGGTCTCTACCGGAAGAAGAAGGCTGTCCGCCGGCAGGAGAAGTTCGGTGCCGCGCTCTCCGACCTGCAGGACCATCTCGGCGCGCTCAACGATCTGGAGACGGCCCGGACGATGACCGAGAGCCTGTCGGGGCCGCCGATGCCGGGTCCGGACGATCCTGGGGCACAGAAATTGCTGGACGCGGCCGCGGACGCGCGGTCCGAGCTCCTCGACGTCAAGCCCTTCTGGCGCTGAGGCTTTTCGCGCCGCCGGTCCGGCCGGAACCCGGCCGGTGCGGCGGCGTTCGCCGGACAACGATCGGCCCGTCCGGGGCAGGGAGCGCGGATGGCCCACGCCTACAGGTTCGGCATCGAGGAGGAGTTCTTCCTGGCCGATGCCCGCACGCGCGGCACACCGCGCGCCGGCCTCCGCGCCTTCCACGCCGCCGTGCGGGCCCGCCTCGACGATGCCGAGCGCGAGCAGCTCCAGTGCCAGGTGGAGGTGGCCTCGCCGCCGACCGCCGACCTCGCGGAGGCGCGGGCGCATCTCGCGGGCCTGCGCGCGAGCCTAGCGGAGATCGGCGGCGAGCGGGGCATCCTGACCTTCGCGGCGGGCACGCATCCGACCGCCCGGTGGCGCGACCAGCGGCCCACCGACAAGGCGCGCTATCACGGCATCATGGCCGACCTCCGGATGCTCGGCCGGCGCAACCTCGTCTGCGGCCTCCACGTCCACGTGGAGGTGCCGGATCCCGCGGCACGGATCGGGCTGATCAACCGGCTGCTGCCCTACCTGCCGGTGCTGCTCGCGCTCTCGACCGGGTCACCATTCTGGCAGGGGCAGCAGACCGGTCTCGCCGGCTACCGGATGCGCGCCTACGCCGAGCTGCCGCGCACCGGCGTGCCCGAGCTGTTCGCCGATGCCGACGACTACGCCCGCTACGTCGACGTGATGACCCGCTCGGGTGCCATCGCGGATGCCAGCTATCTCTGGTGGCACGTGCGCGCGTCCGTGAAGTACCCGACGCTGGAGCTGCGAATCGCCGACAGCTGCGCGCGCCTCGACGACGCGCTCTGCATCGCCGCGCTGTTCCGCTGCCTCGTTCGCCGGGTCGTCGGGGACAGGCGGCTCAATGCCGGCCTGACCGCGGCCTCTCGCGGCTTCGTCCTGGAGAATCTCTGGCGAGCCGAGTGTGACGGCGTCCGCGCGACGCTCATCGACGAGGCGCGGGTCCGGGCCGTGCCGGTCGCCGCAGCGGTCGAGGCCCTGCTCGCCGACATCGCCGAGGATGCCGATGCCCTGGGCTGCGGCGCGGCCTGCGCGCACGCGTCGCGGATCGTCGCGGAGGGGACGAGCGCCGACCGGCAGATGGCCGTCTTCGCGGCCGCGCGCCGGTCGGGCGCGCGGGAGCGCGCGGCGCTGTCGGCAGTGGTCGATCATCTCGCGGCGGAGACCGCCGCCGGCTCGAAGTCCGGGCCTGGGGGGCACCCGAACATCGCTCCGGCGGCGTGACGACGGGCGCGGACTCGGCTGAGGGGGGATCGTCGAGGCCGCGGTCCGTCGGCCGCGCTCGAGGACGCGGTCGCCCACACGAGTCGCATGGCCATGTTGCCGAAGGATGTCTGGCCGCTGGTTTCGCCCGCGTATATGGCCGGTCGCGCGGCGACGGGTTCCCTCCGTGTCGTCCTCTGCTATCCCTCGCGTCCCAGCAGCTACCCCGACTCCGCGGCCGAACCTCCGGAATGAGCCTCCTGCGCGACCTCTTCGGCCATGTCGGCCGTACCGTGACGGCCTATGCCGGTGACAAGGCGCTGATGCTCGCGGCGGTCTCGGCCGCCGCCAACGTCATCGTGGCCGACGGCGAGGTCGCGGGCCCGGAATTCGACGCGGCCCTGCACGGCCTGAAGGCCGACCCGGTCCTGATGAAGGGTTACGACGCGCTGATGCTGGAGACGGAGCTCTACGAGGGCATCGCCCGGGCCCGCACCCGGCTCGGCCGGGCCGAGAACCTGCGCCACGTCGCGGCGGTCGCCGAGCGACCCGCGAACCAGCGCGAGAACGTCTTCCTGATCGCCGCGGACGTCGCCGACCAGGACGGGATCAGCAACATCGAGGCGGGCGCCCTCGGCGAGATCGCCGTCGCCCTCCGGGTCGACGCGATCGCTCTGCTGCGCGCCAACCCGGTGCGGCGACCGCCGGCCTGACCGGGTCGGTTGGCATCGCGGTTGCTCGCCGCGGGAATTGTGAGGTGGGAGCGCTGCCAAGGGGCTGGCGCCCCATAACGTTTGCGTCGCACGGCGACCCGCCGTGAAAGGAACCGGCATGGCCGAGATGAGCCTCAGCAAGACCCACAACCTGCGCGCCAACGGTGCGCGCCTCTGGGCGACGATCCTGGAGACCGCGGAATTCGGCGGCACGCCGGCCGGCGGCATCAACCGCCTGACGCTCTCGGCCGAGGACGGCCAGGTCCGCGACTGGTTCCGGGAGGCCTGCGAGGCGGCCGGGCTGACCGTGTCGGTCGACGCCCTGGGCACGCAGTACGCCCTGCGGCCGGGCCGGGACATGAGCCGGAAGCCGATCGCCTTCGGCTCGCACCTCGACACCCAGCCGACCGGCGGCAAGTTCGACGGCGTCCTGGGCGTCCTGGCGGGGCTGGAGGTGATGCGCAGCCTGAACGATGCCGGGATCGAGACCGAGGCGCCGCTCCTCGTGGTCAACTGGACCAACGAGGAGGGCTCGCGCTTCGCCCCCGCCATGATGGCCTCGGCGGCCTACGCGGGCGACTTCACCACGGACGAGATCCTGGCCAAGCGCGACGCCGCCGGCACCACCGTGGCGGAGGCCCTCGACGCCATCGGCTATCGCGGCGTCGAGGCCGTGGGCACCCGGGAGATCGGCGCCTTCGTCGAGCTGCACATCGAGCAGGGTCCGATCCTGGAGGCCGAGGGCAAGACCATCGGCGTGGTCGAGGGCGGCCAGGGTATCATGTGGTTCGACGGCGTGATCACCGGCTTCGAGAGCCACGCCGGGACGACGCCGATGCCGCGCCGCCGCGACGCGCTGCTCGCGCTCTCGGAATTCGCCCTGGCCGCTGAGCGGATCGCGCTGGGCCACGCGCCCTCCGCGGTGGCGACGATCGGCGAGGCCGCGATCCTGGCGCCCTCCCGGAACGTCGTGCCGGGCCGGGTCGCCTTCACGGTGGACGTGCGCGACCCGCGTTCCGAGACCCTGGACGCGATGGAGGCGGCGCTCGGTGAGGCGGCGGCCGAGATCGCGGCGCGGCGCCACCTGGAGATCGCGCTGACCCGGATCTGGCGGAAGGAGCCGGTGCCGTTCGACCCCGCCGTCGTGGCGGCAATCGACGCGTCCGCCGAGAGCCTGGGGCATCCGCGCCGCCGGATCATCTCGGGCGCCGGCCACGACGCCTGCAACCTCGCCGCGAAGGTTCCGGCCGCGATGATCTTCGTGCCGTGCAAGGACGGGGTGAGCCACAACGAGTCGGAATCCGCCACGCAAGGCGACTGCGCGGCCGGCGCCGACGTGCTGCTGCAGACCGTGCTCCGCCTCGCCAACGCGCCGGGCGCCTGAGCCGCCCTGCCGTCACGGCGGTGCCCCGCGCGCGGCACCACCCGCGCGGAGGTGTACCGCGGCGGAAAATCCCGTAAGGACCGCTCCATGAGCGCGCGATCCTACCGCGACGCCAGGGGCCGGCCGCTCGTCGCGGTCACCGGCCTCGGCGTCGTCTCCTCCCTCGGTCAGGGACAGGCCGACACCTGGGCGGCCATGACCGAGGGCCGGTCGGGTATCCACGCCATCGCGCGGTTCCCGACCGACAACCTGCGCACGCGCATCGCCGGGACGGTGGACTTCCTCGACACCGACCCCCTCGTCGCGCCGCTCCTGTCCGAGCGGTTCGCCGCCGTCGCCGCCGAGGAGGCGGTGGCGCAGGCCGGGATCGGCGCCAGGGGCGATTTCCCGGGCGCCCTGTTCATCGCGGTCCCACCGGTCGAGATGGAGTGGCCCCAGCGCCAGGCCCTGGCCGAGGCCGCGGGCGGCGACGGTCCGGTCGACTACGCCGGTCTCCTGCGGGCGGCGGCGACGCGCCGCTTCGATCCCTGGCACGACCTGTTCATCTTCGGCACGGTCGCCGACCGCATCGCCGACCGCTTCGGCACGAAGGGCTCCCCGATCTCGCTCTCGACCGCCTGCTCGTCGGGGGCCACGGCGATCCAGCTCGGCGTCGAGGCGATCCGGCGCGGCGAGACCGCGGCGGCGCTCTGCATCGGCACGGACGGCTCGGTGAACCCGGAATCGCTGATCCGCTTCTCGCTGCTCTCCGCGCTCTCGACCCGCAACGACGACCCCGCGACCGCCTCGAAGCCGTTCTCGAAGGACCGGGACGGGTTCGTCATGGGCGAGGGCGCGGCCGCCCTCGTGCTCGAGGACGCCGAGGCCGCCGTCGCCCGGGGCGCCGAGATCCTCGGCTACGTCCTCGGCTGCGGCGAGAAGGGCGACGGCTTCCACCGCACCCGCTCCAGCCCCGACGGCGCCCCGATCATCGCGGCGATCCGGGCGAGTCTGGACGATGCCGGCGTGGCGGCCGAGGCGGTCGACACGGTGAACGCGCACGGCACGTCGACGCCGGAGAACGACAAGATGGAGGCCCTGGGCCTCGCGGCGGTGTTCGGCGACCGCGCTGCCGCCCTGCCGGTCACCTCCAACAAGTCGATGATCGGCCACACCCTGACGGCGGCTGGCGCCATCGAGGCGGCGGTCTCGCTGCTGACGATCCGCCACGGCCGCATCCCGCCGACCATCAACCACCGGGTGCCGGACCCGACCATCGCCCTCGACATCGTGGAGACTGCCCGCGACCTGCCGGTGCGGACCGTGCTGTCGAACTCGTTCGGCTTCGGCGGCCAGAACACCTGCCTGGTCCTCGGCGCGGAGCCCGCGTGAGCGTCGCCGTCACACCGCGCCGGGTCCTCGTGACCGGCGGCGCGTCCGGGATCGGCGCCGCGATCGTCCGCGCCCTGGCGGGTGCCGGTCTCGGCGTCGACTTCACCTACCGCGCCTCGGCCGAGACCGCGCAGGTGCTGCTGGCCGAGCTTCGGGTGACCTACCCGGACCGGCCGTTCGCGGCCCATGCCGTCGACCTCGCCGACCGGGCGGGGCTGGAGCTGTTCTGCGAGGCCGCCGAGGCGACGGGCTATTACGGCCTCGTCCACAATGCCGGCCAGTCCTGCGACGCCCTCGCGGCGATGCTCGATCAGGAGCGGGCCGAGGCCGCCATGCAGGTCAATTTCTTCTCGCTGACGCGCCTCGCCAAGGCGCTGGTGCGGGAGATGACCCGCGCGCGCGCGGGCCGCATCGTGGCGATCGGGTCCGTCGCCGCCCTGCGGGCCAATGCCGGCAACGCCGCCTACGCGGCGACCAAGGGCGCGCTCATCGCGTATTGTCGGACCCTGGCGATGGAGACGGCCAAGCGCGGCGTGACCGTCAACGTGATCGCCCCGGGCTTCGTCGACACCGCCATGATGGAGCGCTACGCCGCCTACCGGGACGGCATGGAGCGCCAGATTCCGATCGGCCGCTTCGGCCGGCCCGAGGATGTCGCGGCGCTGGCGGCCTTCCTGATGGGCGAGGGGGCATCCTACATCACCGGCACCGTGCTGCCCGTCGATGGCGGCCTGACCGCCATGATGGGTGTCCACCGGACCTGACGGTGGCGCCGCCGAACCGGACGACCCTGACGATGCGCGCCAGCCTCGCCCTCACCGCCGCCCTCTGCGGCGCGGCTCTCCTGGCCCCGGGCCACGCCCGGGCGGAGCCGCAGGTCTACCGGGTCTCCGGCCTGCCGCCGGGCGAGCCGCTCAGCGTCCGCGCCGAGCCGGACCCGTCCGCCGAGCAGGTCGGCGAGATCCGGACCCGCGCCCTGGTCTTCGGCTGCACCAACGACACGCCGAGCCGCACCACGTGGTGCCGGGTGAAGGCCGGACGCGCCCTGGGGTGGGCGCGGCGGCGCTATCTGGCGCCGGAGTGACGAGAGACACGATGCGAGCCCTCCAGCTGTTCGGCGACCGCGACCTGCGCCTCACCGAGATCGAGCCGCCGCCCGCGCCCGGGGCCGACGAGGTCCGGATCCGCATCCGCGCGGTCGGCCTCAACTTCATCGACGTCTGGGGCTTCCGCGGCATGGCCTTCGCCAAGCGGAAGATGCCGCTGATCGTCGGCGCGGAGGCGGCCGGGACCGTCGAGTCGGTCGGGGCGGGCGTCACCGGCCTCGTCGCGGGCGACCGGGTCGTGCCCTACGGCGCCATGACCTGCGGCCGGTGCAAGGCCTGCCGCGAGGGGCGCGACAACCTCTGCGAGGACGTGTCCGGCGTGATGGGCTTCCATCTCGACGGCTTCGCCCGGGAGCTCGTGACCATGCCGGCCCGCCTCGTCGTGAAGGTGCCGGACGGCGTCAGCGACACCGACGCCGCCTGCGCGGGCATCGCCTTCGGCACGGTCCAGCACATGCTGTTCGACAACGCCCGCCTGGAGCCCGGCGAGAGCGTCCTGGTCCATGCCGGCGGCTCGGGAATCGGCACCGCGGCGATCCGCATGGCCAAGGCGATCGGCTGCACGGTCTACACGACGGTCGGCGACGACGAGAAGGGCCGTAAGGCGGCAGAACTCGGCGCCGACCACGTCATCAACTACCGCACCGAGCGTTTCGAGGGCGAGGTCCGCCGGCTGACGAAGCGCAAGGGCGTCGACGTGGTGTTCGAGCACGTCGGCGCCGACACCTGGAACGGCTCCCTGCTCTGCCTGAAGCGCGGCGGTCGCCTCGTGACCTGCGGATCGACCTCGGGCGTCTCGGCGACGATGAACCTGATGCAGCTGTTCCAGCAGCAGTACCGCATCACCGGCTCGTTCGGCTGCTCGCTCGCGAATATCGGTCAGGCCCTCGCCAAGATGGACGCGGGTATTCGACCGGTTGTCGATACCGTGTACCCGCTGGCGGACTTCGCGCAGGGGCTGGAGCGACTCGAATCGCGCCGGGTCTTCGGCAAGATCCTCGTCAGCCTGTAGCGCCGGCCACGGCACACCGGCACGGCGCGACACCGGACCGTAGGCGGCGATCTGCATTTCGCGCCGCGACAGACTTGGCGTAAACGTCGCCGTACGGGTCGCTGGGGGGCCGCCCGTACCGTATCCCTGGAATCGATCGTGCTGCGTCTCGCCCTCCTGCTCAAACGGTCGTACCCGCGTCTCGCGGGCTTCGCGATGATTCCGGTGATCCGCGCCCTGGTACTGCTGGCGCGCGTGCTCGGGCCGGAGCGGTCCACGGCGTTCGGCGCCGCGCTGCTGCGCACCCTCGGCCCGCTCCTGCCGGCGCACCGCACCGCGATGGCGAACCTCAGGGCGGCCTTCCCCGACATGCCGGAGGCGGAGCGGACGCGGATCGCCCTGGAGGCCTGGGACAATCTCGGGCGGACGGGGGCCGAGTACGCCCACCTCGACACCCTGTTCGATTACGATCCCGCCGCCACCGGCGCGTTGCGAACCGAGGTCACGGGGATCGAGCACTTCTACGCCCTGCGCGACGACGGCCGGCCGGGACTGATCTTCTCGGCGCACTTGGCGAACTGGGAATTGCCGGCGATCTGCGCGGCCAAGTTCGGCCTCGATGCCACCGCGGTATTCCGGCCGCCGAACAATCCCGCGGCCGCGCGCCTCGTCCAGGAGGTCCGCCGCCGGACGATGGGCGGCCTTGCCGCCTCCACGCCGGGTGCCGTGTTCGCCATGCGCGACGTGGTCGAGACCGGCGGCCACCTCGGCCAGCTGATCGACCAGCACTTCACACGCGGTGTCGTGGTGGAATTTCTCGGCCGGCCGTGCCTCGCCAACCCGCTGCTGGCCAAGCTCGCCCGCCACTATGACTGCCCGGTGCACGGCGTGCGCGTCGTGCGCCTGCCGGAGGGCCGCTTCCGCCTCGACCTGACGCCGCCCCTCGACCTGCCCAGGGCCGCCGACGGGACCGTTGACGTCGCCGGCGCGATGCAGGCGATGACGGCCGTCGTCGAGGGCTGGGTGCGGGAGAATCCGGGCCAGTGGCTGTGGATGCATCGTCGCTGGCGGCCCGATATGCTGCCCAAGCCGAGAGTTGCGCCGGCGCCACTTCAACCGAAGGTAGAGGCCTCTCAAGCCAACGTGATTTCACCTTCGGCTTCGCAGACGGTCTGATGGATCGATGACGCCCCGGCACCGCGCCCCGACCCGCGACCGCCGCGCGCTCCGCGCCGCGCTGCTTGCCTGCGCGACGCTGGCCGCGATACCGGCGCGGGCCGAGCCCGTTCGCGCCGTGGTGGAACTCTTCACCAGCCAGGGCTGCGGCGCCTGCCGGTCCGCCGACCCGGTCCTGCGCGACCTCGCCCACAAGCCCGGCGTCATCGCCCTGACCCTGCCGGTGACCTACTGGGACTACCTCGGCTGGAAGGACACGCTGGCGCTGCGTCCGCTGACCGAGCGTCAGCGCGCCTACGCGCGGGGCCGCGGGGCCCGACAGGTCTTCACGCCCCAGGTGGTGGTCGACGGCAACGGCTTCGCCGTCGGGTCCGACCGGCCGGCCCTGGAGCGCCTGATCCGCGATGCCTGCCAGCACGGCGGGCTGCCGGTGCCGGTGCGCGGGGAGACCAAGGGCGACCGGATCCTGGTGGAGGTCGGGGCGGCCCCGGAGGCCAGGACCGAGATCCGCGGCGACGTCTGGCTGGTGCCCGTGCTGCGCAGCCGCGCCATCGCGATCCAGGCCGGGGAGAATGGCGGCCGGACGGCGACCTACGTCAACGTCGTCCGCGGCATGCAGCGCCTCGGTCCCTGGACGGGCCAGCCGGCCCGCTTCGAGGTGCCCGACATCCAGGCCCGCGTCGCCGATGCGGACAGCTGGGTCGTGCTTCTCCAGGGTGCGGCCGACGGCAAGCCGGGCCGCATCTTCGGCGCCGCCAAAGGCCCGGGGCTCTGACGCCTGTACGCGCCCGCTACTCTAGCGAGATCGGGTCGATCTGCCGCCGGCCCTCGCGCCGGTGGCGCGCCCGGGACTCGTCGGCGAGCGACGCCAACTTGGCGTCGAGGCGCTCGGACAGGCGACCCACCAGCCCGATCAGCCCGTCGATCATCCGGCTGACGAGGGCGACCGTCCCGGTCACGGCTCCGACGATCCCGTTCTCGATGGCGCGACCGATTCGGCGAAGACGCTGCATGTCGACTGACTCTGGCTGGCGGCGCCGGCGGCGCCCCGATCCGCGGCAGGTAGGGCGGGCGCTCCGGCGTGTGATGCGGCCGAAAGCGGCGCGGATCCGCGCTGCGCGGGTGGAACCTTCGCGCGGTGCGGCCGGACGGTCCGAACCGGCGGGTCGGCAGGCTCGTTGCATGGGTGTGGCTGCCCGCCGTCCCGCGCGGGCGCCCGAGTTCGAGGGTCGGCCATGCGGCGACGCCCGTTCCTGTCCGGGATGCTCGCCGCCCTGTCGGTGGTCGGCCGTCCCGCCCGCGCGGCGGATGCGAGCGTCGACCTCCTCCTCGTCCTCGCGGTGGACGTGTCGCTCAGCATCAGCGAGGCCCGGTTCGATCTCGAGCGCCGCGGTTACGCCGAGGCTTTCGGTGATCCGCGCGTGCTGCGCGCCATCGGCGACGGCCCGACCGGGCGCATCGGCGTCGTGCTGTTCGACTGGGCCGGGCCCGGCGAGCAGCAGGTGGCGGTCGACTGGATGGTGATTTCCTCGGCGCGGGACGCTGCCGCCTTCGCGGCGCGCCTGCGCGCCGCGCCGCGGCCGTTCTACGGACGCACCGCCATCGGGTCGGCCATCGGTTTCGCCGCGGACCTGCTGGCCCGGGCGCCCTTCCGCGCCGACCGTCGGGTGATCGACATCTCGGGCGACGGCACCGGCAATGCCGGGCGCCCCATCGCGGAGGCCCGCGACGCGGCCGTGGCGGCCGGCATCACGGTGAACGGCATCGTCATCCTCACCGAGCCGGAGGGGATGCCGGCCTTCCTGAAGGAGCACACCAACCCGGCGGGCGGTCTCGCGGCGTATTACCGGAGCGTCGTCATCGGCGGAGAGGGCGCCTTCGTGATGACCGCCGAGAGTTTCGCGGCTTTCGGCCGCTCGCTCGTCGCCAAGCTGGTGCGCGAGATCTCCTGACCGTCACACGGATCCCAGAGAGCCGACCATCGATGCGCCTTGCCGTCCTCCAGTTCACCCACGAGACCGTGACGTTCCTGCCGAACGACACGACCCGTGACGACTTCGTCTATCCCGGCTCGCCGGCCGCCGGGGCCGCGCTCCTCGCCACCGATCCCAAAGGATACATGGGCGGCTTCGTGCAGGTGGCGCGGGAATACGACGGCGTCGAGCTGGTGGGGATCACCTCGCCGCTCTGGCCGCGCACCGGCACCGCCTCGGGCTGGATCACCGCCGACGCCTACGCGCACTTCCTCGGGCGGATGGCGGAGGAGCTGCGGGCGCGGGGGCCGTTCGACGGCGTCTACCTCGCCCTGCACGGCGCCATGGCGGTGCGCGGCGTCCCCCGGCCGGAGGCCGACATCGCCCGGCAAGTCCGCGCCGCGGTGGGCGAGGGGGCGATCCTGGTCGGGACCTTCGACCTTCACGGCAACGAGGATGCGGCCTTCCTCGACCACGCCGACATGGCCTTCGCGGTGAAGTACTTCCCGCACTACGACGGCCACCTCCAGGGGCAGCGCGCCGCCCGGATGCTGGTGCGCGCCGTGCGCGGCGAATTCCGGCCCGCGCACCGGACCTTCAAGGTGCCCATCCTCTCGCCCACCGTGGTGCAGTGGACCGGCGCAGCGCCCTGGTCCGATCTCGTGCAGCGGGCCCTCGTCTGGGAGGCGCGCGAGCCGGACGTGTACGTCAACGTCTACTTCGGCTTTCCGTGGGGCGACGCCCCGGACGCCGGGATGACCGTGCAGGCGATCACCAATGACGACCCGGCCCTCGCCGAGCGGGTGGCGCGGGACGTGGCAGAGTTCGCTTGGCGGCGGCGGCGCGCGCTCCTCGAGGCGACGCGGATCCACACGATCGCCGACGGCGTCCGGCTCGCCCGGGCGGCGGTGGCGGAGGGCGCCGCCCCTGTGGTCCTCGCCGACCACAGCGACCGGTCCGGCCGGGCGACTTGGCTGCTGCGCGAGATCCTCCGGCAGGGCCTCACCCGCACCCTGGTCGCCACCGTGGCGTCGCCCGACATCGCGGCGGCGGGGACCTTCGCGGCGGGCGACCCGTTCGACGCGCCGGTCGGCGGCGGCGGTGACCCGTCCGCGGGCGATCCGGTGCGGATCGCCGGAACCGTGCTGCGCGTGGTCGAGGCGCCGGAGCCGGGCGTCGCCGGCAGCGGCGGCGGCGGTACGTGGATCTGCGTCGCGTTCGGGGCCGGCAACGTCCTTGTGTTGAGCCCGCAGCTCGCGCAGATCGTCGAGCCCGACGAGCTGTGGCGTCTCGGCCTGGAGCCGGCGGATTTCGACATCGTGGCGATCAAATCGCGGGTGCATTTCCGGCGCGGCTTCGACGACGGCGGCTACGCCCGCACGATCCTGCTGGTGGAGCCGCCGGAACCGTTCCTCGGCACGGTGCGGCTCGATCACCTCGCCTACGCGCACATGCGGGCCGCCGACTTCTTCCCCTACGGCGATCCGCCCGGGCCCGCCCCGTCCGGGCCGTGACCGGTTCCGTGGGGACGACAGGTGGCGGCCGCCGTCACCCGCCGGTGCTCGCCCTGCACGTGCGAGGACGCTAGGTTCATCCCGCACGCGCTCGGTGAAGCGCGGCGAGGGAGAGACGGGATGCGGATTCCGGCCGACAGGCTGACCGCCTACGTGCGGGACATTTTCGTGCGCGAGGGCTGCGCCGAGCCGGAGGCCGAGCGGATCGGCCGCTTCCTGGTGGCGGCGAACCTCACCGGCCACGACAGTCACGGCGTCGTCCGTGTCACCCGCTACGTCGAGTGGCTGCGCGCGGGCGAGGTCGAGGCCGGCCGCACGCCCGAGATCGTCACCGACGCGCCGAACTTCGCCCTCGTGGACGCGCATTACGGGTTCGGGCAGACGGCCGGCCCCTTCGCCACCGATCTCGGGATCGCCAAGGCGCGGGAGAACGGCGTCGCGATCATCGCCCTGCGGCACGCCGGGCATATCGGCCGGATCGGCGAGTGGGCCGAGCGGGCGGCGGCGGCGGGGCTCGTCTCGGTGCACTTCGTCAACGTGGCGGGGAGCCTCCTCGTGGCACCCTTCGGATCCGTGGAGCGCCGATTCTCGACGGCCCCCTTCGCGGCCGGCTTCCCGGTCCCGGAAGGCGACCCGATCATCCTCGATTTCGCCACGTCGCTGGTCGCCGAGGGCAAGGTGCTCGTCGCCTCCCGGGGCGGCAAGCCGCTGCCCGAGGGCGCGCTGATCGAGCCGGACGGCCGCCTCAGCGCCGACCCTGCGACCCTGTTCGGCCCGCTGGAGGGCGTCGAGCGCGACAACCAGCGCGGCGCCGGGGCGATCCGGGCCTTCGGCGAGCACAAGGGCTCCGGCCTCGCGCTGATGTGCGAGCTCCTCGCCGGCGCGCTCACCGGCTCCGGCACGGCCGGCCCCGGGCAGCGGCGGATCTGCAACGGCATGCTGTCGATCTACGTCACGCCGACCGCCCTCGGCACCGAGGATGCCCTCGCGGTCGAGACGCGGGCCTATCTCGACTTCTTCAAGAGCGCCAAGCCGATGCCGGGCGCCGAGGTCCTGCTGCCCGGCGAGCCGGAGCGGCGCATGCGCGCCGAGCGCCTCGCCGAGGGCGTGCCGCTGCCGGAGCCCGTCTGGGAGACCCTGCTCGCCGCCGGCCGGCCGCACGGCCTCGACGGCAACGCCTACCGCACCTGAGCCGGACGAGGGCCGGCACGACACCACGCTCGGCGGCGACCCTCGGCCCCAACGGGGGCGCCGCACGGACCGGGGACGCCATCCCCGGAAGACGGGAGGAGCCCACGATGCCTCGCCTGCGCTGGCTCATGATCGGCCTCTGCATGGCCGCCAACGCCATCAACTACATCGACCGCGCCAATCTGGCGGTCGCCGCGCCCTCCATGTCCAAGGAGCTGGGGCTCGACGCCACCGACATGGGACTGATCCTGTCGGGCTTCTTCTGGACCTACGCGATCATGCAGCTGCCTTTCGGCTACGTGGCCGACCGGGTCGGCGCGCGGCTCTCGCTCGTGGTCGCGGTGGTCTGGTGGTCGGCCTGCACGGCGCTGACCGCGGTCGGACGGGGCTTCCTGTCGCTGCTCGGCCTGCGCATGCTGCTCGGCATCGGCGAGGCCGGGGCCTACCCGTCCTTCGCCAAGGTCGCGGCCTCGTGGTTCCCGCGCAGCGAGCGGAGCTTCGCCAGCAGTATCTTCGACAGCGGCTCGCGGGTGGGCTCGGCGCTGGCGATCCCGCTGGTGTCCTGGGTCATCGCGACGCTGGGCTGGCGGGAATCCTTCGTCGTCACCGGTGTGCTGGGCTTCGCCTGGGCTGTGTTCTGGATGTGGCTCTACCGCGAGCCCGAGAACCACCCGAAGGTCTCGCCGGAGGAGCTCGCCCGGCTCCGGGCCGCGCAGGAGCGGCCGAAGACCGTCGACGCCGCCGACGCCCAGAACCAGGTGCCGTGGCTGTCGCTGTTCCGCTACCGCACGGTCTGGGGCATGATGGCGGGATTCTTCTGCCTGAACTTCGTGATCTACTTCTTCATCACGTGGTTCCCGACCTACCTGGTCAAAGCGCGGGGCTTCTCGCTGGCGGAGCTCGGCACGCTCGGCAGCCTGCCGGCCCTGGCGTCGATCCCCGCGGGCTGGCTCGGCGGCTTCGCGTCGGACGCCCTCTACCGCCGCGGCTGGAGCCTCACGGCGGCCCGCAAGACCTGCCTCGTCGGCGGCATGCTGATGTCGTCGGTGATCACCCTGTCGATCATCGCGCCGAACGTCTACGTGGCGCTGCTGTGCTTCGCGGTCGCCTACGGCAGCCTCGCCTTCACGGCCGCGTCGATCTGGGCACTGCCCGGCGACGTGGCGCCGACCCCGGCCCACGTGGCCTCGATCGGCGGCATCCAGAACTTCGCGTCGAACGTCGCCGGGATCGTGACGACGACCTTCACGGGCGTCATGCTGACCGTCACCCAGGGCTCGTTCGTGATCCCCCTGATCGTGGCCGGCGGGTTCTGCCTGCTGGGCGCCTTCATCTACCTGTTCGTGGTCGGCGAGATTGCGCCGCTGCCGGTCCGCGACGCCCGCGCCCCGGCTCTGCGCCCCGAGGCGGCGCGGTGACGGCGAGCGGCCCGATCGAATCCGAGGAGAGACCGATGTCGACCTACCCCGTGATCACCCTTCGGCCGGCCGATGGTGTCGCCGTGGCCCGCGGCGCCATCGAGCCGGGAATGCCGGTCGCCGACGGCGTCGCGGCGGCGGAGCGGATCCCGGCCGGCCACAAGGTCGCGGTCCGGGCCCATCGCGCTGGCGAGCCGGTGACCAAGTACGGACAGATCATCGGCTTCGCCAAGGACGACATCGCGGCCGGCCGCCACGTCCACGTCCACAATCTCGGGATGGGCGAGTTCGCCCGGGACTACGCGTTCGGGGTCGACGCGAGGCCGACCCATCTGGTGACGCCGCCCGCGACCTTCCAGGGCATCCGCCGCCCCGACGGGCGCGTGGCGACGCGCAACTACGTGGGCATCCTCACCTCGGTGAATTGCAGCGCGCACGTCGCCGACCTGATCGCCGACGCGTTCCGGCGGCACCCGATCCTCGGCCTCGACCCGCTCGCTCCCTATCCCAACGTCGACGGTGTCGTGGCGCTGACCCACAAGACCGGCTGCGGCATGGCGATGGGCGAGCCGCTGCGGCTCCTGCGCCGGACGCTCGCGGGCTACGCGCGGCACGTCAACTTCTCCCACATCGTGATGATCGGGCTCGGCTGCGAGGTGAACCAGATCGGCGCCTTCTTGGAGGAGCAGGGGCTCGGCGACCGGATCCGCAGCATGAACATCCAGAGCCTCGGCGGCACACGGAAGACCGTCGAGGCCGGCATCGCGTTCGTGAAGGACATCCTGGCCGAGGCGAACGTGGTCCGCCGCGAGCCGGTGCCGGCGAGCGAGCTGATCGTCGCCCTGCAATGCGGCGGCTCGGACGGCTATTCCGGAGTCTCGGCCAACCCGGCTCTGGGAATCGCCAGCGACCTCGTGGTGCGGAACGGCGGCACGGTGATCCTGTCGGAGACCACCGAGACCTACGGCGCCGAGCACCTGTTCACCCGCCGCGCCGTCAGTCCGGAAGTCGGCCAGAAGCTCGTCGACCTGATGCACTGGTGGGAGGAGTACACCCGCAAGGAGGGCTCGGAGATCGACGCCAACCCGTCGCCGGGCAACAAGGCCGGCGGCCTGACGACGATCCTGGAGAAGTCGCTCGGCGCCATGGCGAAGGCCGGCAGCACCAACCTCGTGGACGTGCTGCGCTACGCTGATCCCGTCACCGCCAAGGGCTTCGTGTTTATGGACACGCCCGGCTACGACCCGGTCTCGGCGACCGGGCAGGTCGCGGGCGGGGCGAACCTCGTCTGCTTCACCACGGGACGCGGCTCCGTGTTCGGCTGCAAGCCGTCGCCCTCGATCAAAATCGCCACCAACTCCGCCATGTACCGGCGGCTCGAGGAGGACATGGACGTCAATTGCGGCACGATCCTCGACGGTGAAGAGAGCGTGGAGCAGGCTGGGCGCCGGATCTTCGACCTGATCCTGCGGGTCGCCGGCGGCGAGCGGACGAAGAGCGAGCAGTTCGATTTCGGCTCGTCGGAATTCGCGCCCTGGCAGATCGGCGCGACCGTGTGAGGGGCCCGGGCGTGCGCTCCGCCGTCGTTGCGAGCGCAGCGACGGTCAGGGCGATCACCGAGCAGGCCGCATCTCAAAGGTCCGTTCGCACCACGCCCGGGAAATTCAGGATGAAGTCCGGCCCGAAGGCCGTCACCGGCGTGTGGAAGCCCGCCGGCACCGCGCCCGAGGCGAGGCGGCGGGCGACCTCCAGGGCCGTCGCGGCCGTGAGCGTGTAGCCTTCGGGCGTCTCCATCCGGCTCGCCGCCTCCCGCCCTGCGCCGTCCCAGGCCTCCGCCAGGAACGTGCTGCGGGCCTTCTCGCGCGCCGTTGCGGAGGGACCGGCGGGCAGCCGGTCGATGCCGCGGTTGATCAGGCGCTGCGCGGTGCCGCCCGCGATGATGCGCCGGATGCCGGCGGGCAGGCCGGCCGCCGCCGCCATGGCGGGGAAGGCCTCGAAGTAGACATCGATGTTCGGGACGCCGGTCGAGTACCAGGCGCTCGACACGTCGCCCCAGCCGAGCCCGACGGTCCGGCGCGGTCCGGCGCCGAAATCGGCGGTGGACCGCGGCGGGCTCGGCAGTTCGACGATGCGCCCGTCCCGGCGCACCCGCGTGCCCCAGGCGATGCCCTCCACCATGGTGCGGGCCGTGCCGCGGCTGAAGCCGCCGAATCCACCGATGGAGATGCGCAGGTGCGTCGCCCCGGGCAGTCGCCCGGCCACGTGGGCCGCGAGGCAGTCGCTCGGCACCACGTCGAAGCCCGCCGCCGGCAGGAAGACGATGCCGGCGGCCTTCGCCTCTGCATCCTTGGCCGCGAGAGCCTCCAGTACCGCGATCTCGCCGGTGATGTCGACGTAGTGCGCGCCGGCCGCGAGGCAGGCCTCGACCATCGGCCGCGCCGTCCGCGAGAACGGGCCGGCCGCGTGGATCACCGCCGCCACGCCCGCGAGCGCCGCGCGCAGACCTGCGCGGTCGTCGAGGCGCGCGGACCGCATCTCCAGGCCCAGCCGGGCCGCCAGCGGCCGCAACTTGTCCGGATCGCGCCCCGCCAGGATCGGGCGCAGCCCCTGCGCGACGGCGTGCGCGGCCAGGAGCTGCCCGGTATAGCCGGTGGCGCCGTAGATCAGGATCGCGGTCATCCCGGGGTTCTGACACCGCTTCGGCCTGTGTCAAAGCGCGCGCCGCGTCGCCGCGCCGGATGCTAGGGCTGCGTCGATCCGATTGTCCCGCGGTGGGGACCGGAAACTCGCCGTCCCGCCCCAACAGGAGCCGAGGCCCGATGTACCAGCGTGATTTCCCGCTGCGCGGGCGCCGAGCCCGCCGCAGGGTCGGCGGCTGGGGCGCCGTGCTCCTGAGCCTGACCGCGCCCGCCTGGGCCGCCGACGGGCCCGTGACCCTGGTGGCGTCGTCCGACGCGCGCCCCGGCATCGCCGCCATGCCGCAGATCGCCGCGCCGGCGGACGAGGCCGAGCGGCGGATCAACGCGGCGTTGAAGCGTCTCGATGCGCGGGCGCTCAAGGCCGAGCAGGCGTGCAGGGCCCAGGGCGGGAAGAACAGCTCCTGGGAGCGCTCCGTCCAGGCACCGATGCGCGGACCGCGCTTCCTGAGCTACGTCATCTCCGACAGCTGGTTCTGCGGCGGCGCGCACCCGAGCAGCAACACGATGTCGATCGTCTACGACCTCACCACCGGCGCCCCGGTGGATTGGACAACCCTGCTGCCCGCTTCCCTGACCGGGAAGCTCGCCCTGGCGGAGGGCCCGGGCGGGACCAAGATGGTGACGCTCGCGTCCGGGAAACTGCACGCCCTCTATCTCGCGGGCTATCGCCTGAAGACGGGCGATCCGAAGGCGGACGACGCGGACAAGGAGTGCCGCGAGGCCGTCGCCGAGACCTACGACGGGCAGCCGCCGGCCATGATGGCGTGGCTCGATGCCAAGGCCGGCGGCCTGGCGGTGCAATTCGACCTCGCGCACGTCGTCCAGGCCTGCGCCGATCCGGTGGTGATTCCCGTAGCAGCCCTGCGCCGGGAGGGCGCCCAGCCGCTCCTGGCCGTCGCGCTGGAGGCTGCGCACGCGCGAGCCCCCAAGTGACGGGATCGCCCCGCGCGTCTCAGGCCTCGACGCGTGTCCTGAACGGTGTAGCGTGAGGCCGCGACGGCGCGGTGTCACCGGGCCGTGTCCGAGGGGCGGCCCATGTCCGGATCCGGCGTTCTCGACGACGCAGCCGTCGGGGCCAGCGAGCCGTTCGGCCTGTTCGCGCCCGCCCTGGCGGACCGCTCGCCCCTGCGGCAGGCGGTGATCGCGGCCTGCCGGCGGCCCGAAGCGGATTGCGTGGCGGCGCTCCTCGCCGAGGCGCGCCTGCCGCCCGATGCCGCTCGGCGCGTCGCCGAGCACGCGCGGCGCCTCGTCGAGAGCCTGCGGCGGCAGGGCCGACGCGGCGGCGTCGAGGGTCTGATCCACGAATACGCGCTGTCCAGCCAGGAAGGCGTGGCGCTGATGTGCCTCGCCGAGGCGCTGCTGCGCATCCCCGACGCGGCGACGCGGGACGCGCTGATCCGCGACAAGATCGCGGGCGGCGACTGGGCGGCCCATCTCGGGCACAGTCCGTCGCCCTTCGTCAACGCGGCGACCTGGGGCCTGCTCGTGACCGGCAAGCTGACGGCGACCCGGGACGAGGCCGGCCTCTCCGCCGCGCTCACCCGGCTGATCGCCCGCGGCGGCGAGCCGGTGATCCGCAAAGGCGTCGACCTCGCCATGCGGATGATGGGCGAGCAGTTCGTGGCGGGGCGGACCATCGCCGAGGCCCTGCGGCACGCGGCGCCGCTCGAGGCGAAGGGCTTCACCTACTCGTACGACATGCTCGGCGAGGCCGCCGTGACCGCCGAGGACGCCGAGCGCTTCCGCCGCGCCTACGCGGAGGCCATCGCGGCGATCGGCGCGGCATCGGCCGGCCGCGGCGTGCTCCTCGGCCCCGGCATCTCGATCAAGCTGTCGGCGCTCCACCCCCGCTACGTCCGCGCGCAGCGCGACCGGGTCCTGGCCGAGCTCTATCCCCGCGTGCTGGACTTGGCCCGCCGCGCCATGGGCCACGGCATCGGCCTCAACATCGACGCCGAGGAGGCCGACCGCCTCGACCTGTCGCTCGACATCCTTGAGCGGCTCGCCGCCGACCCCGAACTCGCCGGCTGGGACGGGCTCGGCTTCGTGGTCCAGGCCTACGGCAAGCGCTGCCCCTTCGTCATCGACGTGCTGATCGACCTCGCCCGGCGGTGCCGGCGCCGGCTGATGGTGCGGCTCGTGAAGGGCGCCTACTGGGACAGCGAGATCAAGCGGGCGCAGGTCGACGGTCTTTCGGACTTCCCGGTCTTCACCCGGAAAGTCCACACCGACGTCTCGTACCTCGCCTGCGCGCGGCGGCTGCTCGCCGCGCCCGACGCGGTCTTCCCGCAATTCGCCACCCACAACGCCCAGACACTGGCGAGCATCGTCGCGATGGCCGGCCCGGATTTCCGGCTCGGCCAGTACGAGTTCCAGTGCCTGCACGGTATGGGCGAACCGCTCTACGAGGCCGTGATGGCCGACGCCGATCTGCAGCGGCCCTGCCGCATCTACGCACCGGTGGGCACGCACGAGACCCTGCTCGCCTACCTGGTGCGGCGCCTCCTGGAGAACGGGGCCAACACGTCCTTCGTCAACCGGGTCGCCGACGAGGCCGTGCCGGTGGCGGACCTGATCGCCGACCCCGTCGCCGTCGTCGAGGCCGAGCCGGATCTTGGCGCGCCCCATCCGCGAATCGCGGCGCCCCGGGACCTCTACGGCCCGGGCCGCGCGAACGCGGCCGGGCTCGACCTCGCCGACGAGGCGGCCCTCGCCAGCCTGTGGGACGGGTTGGCGGCGAGCGGCCGCACCGCGTGGCGGGCGGTGCCGTCGGGCGCGGATGCCGCGGCGGCCGACGAACCCGTGCGCAATCCCGCCGACCGCCGGGACATCGTGGGATACGACCGGCCGGCGACGGCCGGGACCGTGGCGATCGCCGTGGCGCGGGCGGAGGCGGGCGCGGCCGGCTGGGCGGCGACGCCAGCCACAGAGCGCGCCGCCTGCCTGCGGCGGGCCGCCGACGCCCTCGAGGCGCAGATGCCGACGCTGATCGGGCTCGTCGTGCGTGAGGCAGGCAAGACCTGCGCGAGCGCCGTCGCGGAGATCCGCGAGGCGGTCGACTTCCTCCGCTACGACGCCGCCGAGGCCGAGCGGACTCTCGGGAACGCGCACGCGCCGCTCGGCCCGGTCGCCTGCATCGCGCCGTGGAATTTCCCGCTGGCGATCTTCGTCGGTCAGGTCGCGGCCGCCCTGGCGGCGGGCAACACGGTCCTGGCGAAACCCGCCGAGGAGACGCCCCTGATCGCGGCGGCTGCCGTCCGCGCGCTGCACGCGGCCGGGATCCCCGCGGAGGCGCTGCACCTCCTGCCGGGCGACGGCAGGGTCGGCGCCGCCCTGGTCGAGGATCCGCGCGTGCAGGGCGTGATGTTCACCGGATCGACGGCCGTGGCCAAGGGCATCCAGCGCGCTCTGGCGGAGCGACTGAACCGCTTCGACGAGCCGGTGCCGTTCCTGGCCGAGACCGGCGGCCAGAACGCCCTCGTGGTCGATTCCTCGGCGCTCGCCGAGCAGGTGGTGGCCGACGTGATCGCCTCGGCCTTCGATTCCGCGGGCCAGCGCTGCTCCGCGCTCCGGATCCTGTGCCTGCAGGAGGAGATCGCCGACCGGACGCTGCACATGCTGAAAGGCGCCCTCCGGGAGTTGCGGGTGGGCGATCCGCGGCGCCTCGCCGTCGACGTCGGGCCGGTCATCACCGCCGAGGCCGCCGATCGGATCATCGGCCACGTGGCGCACATGCGCGCGCGAGGCTTCCCGGTGGCGCAGTTCCCCCTGCCGCCCGAAGCCGACGCCGGGACCTTCATGCCGCCGACCCTGATCGAGATCGGGGCCGTCGCCGATGTCGAGCAGGAGGTGTTCGGGCCGGTGCTGCACGTGCTGCGCTATCGCCGCGACGCCCTCGACGCGCTCCTCGCGGCGATCGACGCGACCGGCTACGGACTCACCTTCGGGCTGCACAGCCGCATCGACGAGACCATCGATCACGTCCTCGGCCGCGTGCGGGCCGGCAACCGCTACGTGAACCGCAACATCATCGGTGCGGTCGTCGGCGTGCAGCCCTTCGGCGGCTCCGGGCTGTCGGGGACGGGCCCGAAGGCCGGCGGCCCGCTGGCCCTTGGCCGCCTGCTGCGGCGGTCGCCCGCCGCCACCCGCGACGGGTTGCCCGCCGACGACGGGGCGCTCCATCCCTTTACGGCGTGGTTGCGGTCGCGGCACCGCCACGACCTCGCGGACAGGCTCGAATCCGTCCGCTATCCCGGCCGGGGTGCGACCGCTCTGGCCGGTCCCGTGGGGGAGCGCAACCTGTACGCGCTGCGTCCCCGGGGACGGATCGCGGCCGTCGCCGCGTCCGAGACGGCGCTCCTTCTCCAGCTCGGTGCGATCCTCGGCACCGGCAACGCGGCGGTCGTCGTCGGGCCGGAGGGGCGCGGGCCGGCCCTGGACGATCTGCCGGCGACGTGCGCCGCGCGGGTCGCCCGGGCCCCGGATCTCGGGCGCGCGGGCGATATCGACGGCGTTCTGTTCGCGGGCGACGCCGCTGCCCTGAGGGCCGTGAACAGGGCCGTCGCGGCGCGCGACGGCGCGATCCTACCGATCCAGGCCCGCTGCCCGGAGGCGCTGGCGGCCGGCGACCTCTACGATCCGGCCGGTCTGGTGGAGGAGGTCACCACCACGATTAACACCGCGGCGGCCGGCGGGAATGCCAGCCTGATGAGCGTCGGGTGAGCCCGCAACTGCCCGGTCAGGCCGACCGGCGCAGATTCCAGAACAGCGGCAGCCCGGTCAGCATGCCTTCGAGGTCCCGCCGGTAGGCGGTCGGCTGGAAATACTGGCCGCAGGGCAGGTAGGCGCCGACCTCCAGCGCCCGCGCCTGGATCCGCGCCGCCAGGGCCTTCTGGGCGTCAAGGTCCGGCGCGTCGAACCACGCGCCGCGCAGCTCCTCCAGGGGCGCGTCCGTCAGCCAGCTCGGCACGCCGGCCCGGCCGTTCCCGCGGGCGGCCAGATGGTAGGCCGGCGAGAGGTGGTCGAGCCCGCCGGAGAAGATGCCGAACATCGACCAGCCCCCCTGGTCCAGGGGCTTGGCGTTCAGGATACGCTGGTTGACCGTCCCCCAGTCGGTGGCGACGACGTCGAGGTTCATCCCGATCTTCCGGCAGGCATCGGCCATCACCTCGCAGATCGCGTTGATCCGCGGCACGTCGGTCCCGGAGAGCAGCACGACGCGCTCGCCCTTGTAGCCCGCCGCCGCCAGAGCCCGTTTCGCGGCGGCGAGGTCGCGGGGGCCGGTCAGCGCCTCCATGCCGGCCGACGACGCCATCGGTCCGCCGGACGTGAAGATGCCGACGGGCCCGCGCCGGATCGCCGGGTCGCTGCCGGCGACGGCGTCCATCATCTCGGTCTGGTCGACGGCCGCGAGGAGCGCCCGGCTGATCGCGGGATTGTCGAAGGGCGGCAGGGTATGGTTGAGGCGGATCTGGCCGATCAGCCCGGCGGTCTCCACCAGATCCAAGCGCACGGCGGGCTGGCGGCTCAGGTCCGGCACGAGGTCGACGAGCGGCTGCTCCCACCAGTCGATCTCGCCCGAGCGCAGGGCGCCGGCCGCGGTCGCGCCGTCGGGGATCGTGCGCCACTCGACGCGGTCGAAATGCGCGATCCGCGGTCCGGCCGTGAAGCTCGGCGTGCCGTCGGCGCGCGGTCGATAGGCCTCGAACCGGCGGTAGACGTTGAGCGAACCCGGGACCCGCTCGTCGGCGGCGAAGCGGAACGGGCCGCTGCCGACCATCTCCGGCACCGGCTGCGTCGCGGGTGTCGCGCTCAGGCGCTCCGGCATGATCACCGGGACGTAGGAAGTCGGTTTGGCCAGGGCGTCCGGCAGGAGCGGGAAGGGCCGCTTCAGGCGGAACTGCACGACCGTGTCGGTGGGCGCCGTGAGTTCATCCACGGTCGCGAACAGGGCCCCGCCGTAGGCATCGCGCTGCGCCCAGCGCTTCAGGCTCGCCACGACGTCGCGGCCGAGGACCGGCGTCCCGTCGTGGAAGCGCAGGCCGTCCCGCAGGGTCAGGCGCCACGTGAGGCCGTCGGACGCGACCTCGTGCCCCGCCACCATCTGCGGTTGGGCGCGGTAGGCGGTGTCGAGGCTGTAGAGGGTGTCGAAGATCATCAGCGCGTGGGTGCGCGTGACGTAGTTGGTGGTGATGATCGGGTCGAGAAGCGCCAAGTCCGCGTAGGGCACGAACCGCAGGGTCGTCGCCGAGGCCGCGCGGACCAGTGCCGGCTTGGCGAGGGCGCCGGCCATCAGGGCTCCGGCGCCTGTCAGCAGGGTGCGTCGCTTCATCAATCGATCCCGGTCGCGGCGGCGCCCGATCTGGCCGCAAGCCGGGTTCGCGTGCAAGTGGTGCGCCACTGCCGCGCTTCGGGCGGGATCGGGCAGCCCGCCCGGGCCGGCGTCCGGACGGGTCGGCGTGATCGCGCCGCGCGGTCCCTCAGGCGGCGCGCGACCAGCGGATGTCGCCGAGGCTCTCGCGGAAGGCGAAGCGGGCGAGGTGGTCGGCCACGACGTTCTCCAGCCGGGTAAGGTTGACCGGGTCGGAGCTGTCGATGCGCATCACCAGGGCGTCGGGCTCGGCATCGAAGGTGCAGACGCGGTCCTCGCCGAAGGGCACGGTGCCGTGAACGGGGGTCGCCTCGACCTTGAACTTGTGGCTCCAGTGCCGGCAGAGCTGCTGCAGGTAGCGGCTCGCCTCGGTGGTCTGCACGCGGGCCTGAGAGGTGGGCATTCCGTCGGTCTCCAGATGGGTATGAAAACAGCCTGTCGGTGACGGTTCGTCGTTCGATCTCGCATGTGCGAGATAGGGAGGCCTCAGAGCAATTGCCATGCCTGGCGCCGACGGATCCGTCTCCGCCGTCTGTGATGAAGGTCTGTCCGAAGCGTTAGCAGCGGCTTAACGCGACGGGCCGCCCGGCCGGTTGGCGGCGCGGCGTGGCCGTCCTGCACCCGCCTGCGCGCCGAATTATGGCGCGATGCACAAATTTCCTCAGCCCGTCGGCGCGGCGCGGTCGGTCCGCACGAGGACCTTGCCGGGGTTGAGCAGGTCTTCCGGATCCAGGGCGGCCTTGAGGCGCCGCATCAGGTCGAGCCCGACCGGGTCGCCGTAGCGCGCGAGTTCCTCGCGCTTGATCAGCCCGACGCCGTGCTCGGCCGCGATGGAGCCGCCGAGCGCGTGCACGAGGTCGTGAACGATCCGGTTGAACCGGCCCCACGCGGCGAGGAACTCCGCGGGCTCCATGCCGAGCGGTTGCGACAGGTTGAAGTGGATGTTGCCGTCGCCGAAATGGCCGAAGCCGCAAGGCCTCAGGCCCGGCATCTCGGCGAGGCAGGCCGCGCCCGCCCGCTCCAGGAACTCGGGCAGGCGGGAGAGCGGCACCGAGACGTCGTGCTTGATCGAGGCGCCCTCGCGGGTCTGCGCCTCGGGAACGCCTTCGCGCAGGCGCCAGAGCGCGGCGTTCTGGGCCCCGCTGGTCGCGATCGTGGCGTCGGCGATCAGCCCGTCCTCCAGGGCCTGCCCGAGGGCCGACTCGAGTTCAGCCCCCGTGTCGGCATCGGGGCGGGCGGACGCGATCTCGATCAGGGCGTAGGCGCCGTGCGCGCCGTCGAGGGGCCGAACCGTGCCCGGCACGTGGCGCAGCACGATCTCCAGGGCGAAGGGCGGCAGGTACTCGAACGCCGTGAGGTCGCGGTCCATCCGCGTCCGCAGGAAGACGAACAGGTCCAGGGCCGCCCTGGCCGAGGCGAGCCCCACGAAGGCGACGCTCGTCGAGCGCGGCCGCGGGAACAGCTTCAGAACCGCCGCCGTGACGACGCCCAGCGTGCCTTCCGACCCGATGAAGAGCTGCTTCAGGTCGTAGCCGGCATTGTCCTTGCGCAGGGCCTTGAGCCCGTTCCAGACGCGCCCGTCGGCGAGGACGACCTCGAGCCCGAGGACGAGGTCGCGGGCGTTCCCGTAGGCGAGGACCGCGATGCCGCCGGCATTGGTGCTGACGCCGCCGCCGATCCGGGCGGATCCGCGCGACGCGTAGGAGAGCGGGAACAGCATGCCGGCGGCCTCGGCCGCCTCCTGCACGTCCTGCAGGATCATCCCGGCCTCCACCGTGATGGTGGCGTCCACGGGATCCACCGCGCGCAGGCGGTTCACGCGCTCCAGAGACAAAACGACGCCGCCGCGCGGCACGCCGGCGCCGGTGAGGCCGGTGTTGCCGCCGAGCGGCACCACGGCGACGCCGGCCTGCGTGCAGGCGCGGACCGCGAAGGCGACCTCCTCCGTGCTTCCCGGCCGCAGCACGGCCAGGGCCGACCCGGTGAACAGGCGTCGGCTCTCCGTCAGGTAGGGCGCCAGGCCGTCCGGGTCCGTCAGCACGTGCCGCGCGCCGAGCCCGTCCCGGAGGGCGGTCAGCAGGGTGTCGAGGTCGGCTGTCGGCGTCATCGCGTGGATTCTGTAGGCCAGAGGAGGCCGTACGCAAGCGCCGGTATGGCGCGCGCCGATGCGAACCTTACAACGGTGATGTAGGGCCCGTGCGTCGTCGCGCCGGGCCACCCGGACGATCCACCGCAGAGGCAGAGATGCTCTCCGTCATCCAGAACCCGCCCCGCATCGCGCTCCCCATCGTCGGCAGCAGTGACTTCTTCCCCGTGCGCCGCGTCTACTGCGTCGGCCGCAACTACGCCGCCCATGCCCGTGAGATGGGTGCGGACCCGGACCGTGAGCCGCCGTTCTTCTTCATGAAGCCTGCCGACGCCCTGCAGATCGTCGGCCCGGAACCCACGGCCCACGCCTACCCGCCAAAGACCGCCAACTACCATTTCGAGGTGGAGATGGTGGCGGCCCTCGCCAGCGGCGGCAGCGACATTCCGGCCGAGACCGCGCTGGAGCACGTCTACGGCTACGCCATCGGCCTCGACATGACCCGGCGCGACGTCCAGGACGAGGCCAAGAAGATGTCCCGGCCCTGGGACACCGCCAAGGCCGCCGACGGTTCGGGCCCGGTCGGCGCCCTCCACCCGGTCTCCGTCATCGGCCACCCGGCGAAGGGCGCGATCACCCTGTCGGTCGACGGCGAGATCCGCCAGAAGGGCGACCTCGCCGACATGATCTGGTCCGTCGCCGAGCAGATCGCCTACCTTTCGGGCTACTTCGTCCTGCAGCCCGGCGACCTGATCTTCACCGGCACGCCCTCCGGCGTCGGTCCGGTCCAGCGCGGCCAGCGCATGGTCGCGGCGATCGACGGTCTCGGCGCCATCACCCTCGACGTCGTGTGAGCCGCGCAGCCGCATGATCCTCGATCGGCCGGTCCTGCGGCGCCTGTTTCACCTCGGGGCGCTCGCGTCCCGGGGCATGACCCTCGGCGTGCGCGGCGTCGCACTCGACGGGGCGGGGCGGGTGGCCCTGGTGCGCCACACCTACGTGAGTGGCTGGCACCTTCCTGGCGGCGGCGTCGAGCGCGGCGAGACCGCGCGCGACGCGATGGTGCGGGAGTTCCGCGAGGAGGCGGAGATCGTCCCCGAGGGAGAGCCGCGCCTGCATGGCCTCTATCGGAACGTCGCCGCCGCTCCCCGGGACCACGTCGCCCTGTTCGTCCTGCCGGCCTTCACGGTCCTGTGTCCCAAGGCGCCGGATCGGGAGATCGCCGAGTGCGCCTTCTTCCCGGTGGACGCGCTCCCCGAGGGCACAACGCGGGGGACCCGCGCCCGTCTCCGAGAGCTCCGCGAGAGCCTCCCGCCGGAGCCGAATTGGTAAATCGTCACGGTTCGCGAAAAGGGCGCTTGCGTCGCCCGGCGGAATGGTGTTTAGAGAGCCGCGCCGGGGGCCGCCGGCACGAAAGTCCGGGCGGCGCGGCACAGTGAGCGGGTGTAGCTCAGGGGTAGAGCACAACCTTGCCAAGGTTGGGGTCGAGGGTTCGAATCCCTTCGCCCGCTCCAAAACTTCAATTATTGCAAGTACTTGCAGGATCGTTGCAACACCTCACCCCGGCGTTGCAGCTTTCCAGGCAGCACCAAGGCGGCACCGGGTATGCCACGCTGCGGGACCCGCGTGTGGGTCCGCTCCCGAAGGAATGGGCAAGCGACGGCTCACTCCGATTTTCCGGTTTCGGCCGCGCTGGATCTCCCGACGCCTTAGGCGCCTTCGTAGCTCGATCTCGACCTAGGTGCGGGACACGGGACCTGCGCATTCCTTCCGACCTGCTCAGAAATCCACTGCCTTCGGTCCAGGCGGGTGTGCCGCTCGTCGATCGGCGATATCCAGGGTCGGAGGCGTTCGACGTTCCAGACGTCGTCCGCGGCTATGCCGATCCAGGGTACGCTGGTTCCTTCGGTGCTCCGCGGTCCATGCGGGCGCCTCCTCCGCCCGACGGCGAACGCGGTTCAAAAGTGGGCCGGTGCTTCCTATGCACTCGACACGGGCACATCGGCGGCCGAGATCGCGCGCCGGGCGCGGTCACTCGGTGGGACATCGAGGAGGTCCTGCCGTTCTTACGCGCACGAGGTCGCCGTCGGCCCACGAAAAAATCGAAACACCCTTTTGATGGGGGTGCCTTCTCGGCTCACGTGTGGATCGGGTCGATCCACCAACGGGCCGAAGCGTCGCACGGCGTCCTTCGCCCGCATCCGGATCTCGCATCGCGTATCGACCTGCCGCTCGTCGCGAGGCGGGCCGGGTGTGCGATGCGTCGCCTGAGGCAGCACCGTCGACCGAGATCGGTCGTCGTGCCATCGCCGCGGTCAGCAGGGCGGGACACGGCGCGACCAGTTGCAGGGCCGCGTGGCGTTCTAGTCCCGAGGCCGGATGATCGCGGGTTCGGCACGTCGGGTGACTGATCCGTTCGGGCTTGGGTCCGGCGTCTTCCTTGTCCGTAACTTCCTCGGCAACCTATCGCGAGGCCATGGAAGGTACGGATCGGCGTCGTGCCACCGGTCCGAAATCGGATGCGGCATTTCCGATACGCTTGGCCGCGATCGGTCGTCCAACGCTTTTGCAGGGCGTCCGCAGCCGTTTCAGGTCGCATCCTGATCGCCGCTTGCATGTCGAAAAATTCGACATTATTGTTCTTGGAAAGTCACGGATTTCGACAGGCCATGACGCTCGCCACGTTCCCCGCTCCATCCGTGTCGTCCTTCCCGACGGCCGAAGTCGAGAAGTGCCTACGCGACGAGCTGATCGAGGCGGTCAAATCGGAGGCGGCCGTGAAAGGCGACGCCCTGCCGCCCACGCCGGCGGCGATCGCCACGACGAAGTTTCAGATCGACTCCCTGGTGGTCGTCTCGCTGCTCACGGCGGTCGAAAGTGTCGTCGGCTGCAACCTGCCGGATACCGTCGTACGCGCGGGTGGCTTCACGTCGGTGGAGCAGGCGTTGGAACAGCTTGTTCCACGGATCGAGAAGCACTGGGCCAAGATCAACGGAGTGAAGACGTGAACCAAGCCTCGAGCCCTCCGGGCAGCGACGAGGAGGAACGCAGGAAGCTGGGCGATCGGCTGAAAGAGGCCAGGAAGTATCTCGGTCTGAAGCAGGAGGAGGTGGCGAACTACCTCAAGATCCCGCGCACTGCCTTGACCGATATCGAGAGTGGCCAGCGCCGTGTGGAAGCCATCGAGCTGACGCGTTTGGCCAGACTCTACCGCCAACCTGTGGGCTACTTCACCGGAGAAGACGAGGCCTCCTCACAACTGCCGATCGACGTCGCCCACTTGGCGCGGCAGGCGGCGGCGCTCTCGGAGAAGGACAGAGAGGAGCTCGGTCGCTTCGCGGAGTACCTGCGGGTCAGAGCGCGGCCGGATCGAGGCTGAGCGATGGTCGCGACAACCTACGCAGGAGCGGTCCGGGCCGGTACACAGGCCGCCGCGCGGCTTCATCGGGATCTCGGCATACGATCACGGGTCGAAGCGCATGGGGGCAATGTCGACGTATTCGGATCGATCGGAGCGCTCGACCTGCCACTCCTTCTGCGTCCTCTGCAGGGACTCCTCGGAGCCTATCTGAACGATCCGGCTCCGGGAATCCTCGTGACCACACAGCGCGCCATGAGCATCCAGCGCTTCACGGCAGCCCACGAGCTCGGGCACTTCTCCCTTGGGCACGAGCCCAGTCTCGACGACGAGGGAATTCTGCGGCGCATGCCGATGGCTGGTGAGAGGGCGCCGAAATTCCAGGAGGTCGAAGCGGATGCCTTCGCGGTCGAGTTCATGATGCCGCGTTGGCTCTTCTTCGCACACGCATCGCGTCAGGGCTGGACGGCGAGGGACTTCGTCCGACCCGATCGCGTCTACCAGCTTTCTCTGCGTCTGGGCGCCAGCTACGCGGCGACCTGCTACACGCTCGCGAGGCATCGTCTGATCACCTCCGGACACGTCGACGCGCTCCTCGAGACGAAACCGCGGGAACTCAAGGCCGAGCTTCTGGATCCCTACCGCCCAGACGACTATCGAGGCGACGTCTGGCTTCTCACGGAACGCGACGCCGGAACCCGCATCGATGGAAGCCGCAACGACATCTTCGTGCTCCGCCTGAAGGAGCACAGCGGCGGCGGATATCTGTGGGACATCGATCAGCTCAAAGACAGCGGCTTCGCGATCGTCGGGGACGAATTGTCGGAGCCACCCGAAGACAGCGTCGGCGACAACGTGCTTCGGCGCGTCACGGCCGCGCCGCCGGACGACTTCCGCGGACTGATCGAACTCGCCGAGTTTCGGCCCTGGGATCCCGACGCGCTCCTAACCAAATTGGACGTCGAGATGGACCTGACCGGCCCCGAGGAGGAAGGCCTCTCTCGTGCCGAGCGGCGGAGCTTGCTTGAGGCGGCATGAGCGGCGTCGAGGTTTTCGTAGACCTGCGGCCGCGCTTCGGTCATGCGCGCGATCAGGGCCCCCGGCCGACCTGTCTCGCGTTTGCTGCGAGCGACACCCATGCCGGGGTTCGGCCCGGATGGCTCCCCCTTTCGTCCGAGTACGCGTTTCATCGGGCTCAGACGCGCATGGGTTTCGGTCCGGATGAAGGAGCGACGCTGGCGTCCATGCTGGACGTACTGCGTGAGGACGGGCAGCCGGAGGAGGGCGGTTGGCCCTACCTTCCGGCGACGCCGGTCGATGCTGCGTCCTGGGTCCCGCCGGGCGACGTCGGCCTTCTGTTCAGACGCGGATCCGAACGTCGCCCGGTCGCCTTCGACATCATCGTGGGCGAGATCGAGCGCGGCCAGCCGGTCATCGTCCTGATCCAGCTTTCCCGCTCCTTCTTTCGACCGGATGCGGACGGCATGATCCATCCCGCCACCGGCGAAACGCCGGAGCCGCAGCGCCGTCACGCCGTGGTCGCCGTCGGCCACGGAAAGGCCGGCGGCCATCGTGCGATCCTGGTGCGGAACAGCTGGGGCGCGAAGTGGGGCAAGCGAGGCCACGCTTGGCTCACCGAGACGTTTATCGCCCCGCGCATCTACGCTGCCGCGAAACTGACGGAGGATGTCGTTGTATCTCCCGATCCCCCAGCAGCCTGACTGCATCAGCGCTTGGCGCGAGGCCGTACGGATGGTCGAAGCGCAGCCGAGCCACTGCGCCTACAACGTCGTCCTCGACATCGCGGACCCGACGAGGAACACGACGCTGCAGGATCCAGGCGTCGCTCTGGTCGATGACTTCCTCCGCCAACAGGGTCAACAGGCGGTCGGGACCGTGGCGAACACGATCTTCCCTGCCAGTCTTTACCACCGATACGGTGCCCCGGCCTTCTTCGACGTCTTCCAGGAACGGGTGTTGAGAAGGGTTCGGCGCAACGAGCGGTGGTCTGGCTACTACTTCGAGCGGATGATCGACGTTTCGGTGCCGGAAGGGAAGAGCCCGAATCAGCTTTGGGATATCGTCGGACGGATCAACGACAAAAAAGTCAAATCCCTCAACAAATTCGAGCTTCCATTGTTCGATGCGGCACGCGACGTCGACAATTCACCCTACGGAGGACAATGTCTCAGCTTCCTGAGTTTCAAGGTGGTGCCCGGAGCGAAGAACAGCGGAAAGAAGCTTGGGCTTACGGCGATGTATCGTAACCACTTCTACGTTGAAAAATTGCTCGGAAACCTCATCGGCCTTGGGCGTCTGATGGATTTCGTCTGCCGTGAGACGGGCCTCGATCTCGGCGAACTCACGATCGTCTCCACGCGTGCTGAGGTCGATTTGCCGAAGGGCACCCGTCGCAACGACATCAAGACCCTTCTAAGCCGAGTCCGGGATGCCGGCCAGAAATACGCGGCCTGACCGATGCCGGATCGAGGGGGCGCCGCGACCACGTTCGTCCCGTCGCCGCCGATCGTCTCGGACGGAGTCGCCGGAGCCCTTCCGCAAGGCCCGCATGCGTGTTCAGAAGGGCAGGCTCGCAGGCGTCGGCCGCTCCTTGGTCGTCTGGGCGACACCGTAGAGCGAATGCACGCCAGAGATGAACTCCGCCTGTCCGCCGTAGCTCGGGTGGCGGACGACTGAGAGCGGGATGTCGATACCAGAAAGAGCCAGAGCCGCATCGCGCCCGATCGCGACGATGCGCTTGGGCGCGACCATCGCGATCAAGGCCTCCATGAGGCACCACGTGGCGTCGCGCTCGGCGCGGGTGTGGCATCGGTTCGAGAACGGGTTCTTCGGCTCGTGTGGGTGGAGCGGGAAGACGTTCCATAGGATCGCAGGCTCGCCTATCCGGGCGAGAACACGCCAGATGATCGCCGCGGTGCGCTCGGCGACGACGGGACCGCGGGTGGCGCGCTTGAGGTCGATGCCGCCCATAAGGGCGCCGGCCGGCTCGAGATGGACCTCGTCCGTCAGGGGCAATCCGGTCCGGCGGCCGCCGCGATATCCGAGGTCGCGGGCGATCCAGATCGTATCGACGTTGGCGTCGAGCGCCGCTTCCAGGCAGCGCGTGAGATTGCGTCGACGCACGGTGGCGGCATCGGCGCGATCATGTTCCGGGCAGACGTCTCCGTACGGATTGAAGACCGAGGGCAGCCGAACTTCGGCGAGCGCTGCAGCGAAGGATGCGGGCGTTCTCAAAGCAGGTGCTCGATCGAGAGGCGGTGGTTGACCATGTCGATGTGGATACGCCCGCGCCGATGTTCGCGCAGGAAGCGGAAAGCCGCATAGCCCTGAAGAATGGCTTCTTCCCACATCCAAAGCGGGCAGCGCTCCGCCTCGTAGCCCGCCGCGAACTGGCGGACGTGCTTCAGGAGGTCGAACGGGATGTCGCCGGGCCGAGCGCCGGCGAACAATTCCAGGTCCACTGCCTGCCCGAAGATCCAGGTCGTGATCCCCTCCTCGATCAGGATCGCCCGTGCGCCGTCCTGCGCTTCGTCCACTTTCGGCGCGCTCTTGCGCTTCACCCGGAGCAGGGCCCGGACGACCGGCGACCAGCCGAGCACGGCGACGTAGGCGTAGTGGAAGACGTCGTGGAAGCGGTAGTCGTCCTGAAGCATGGCGTTGTCCGTCAGCCGGTCGCCGATGTTGATGCCGTTGCAACGCTGGTAGACGAATTTGCGCTCGCGGACGTCGCGCTCGAAGATGTCGACGTACAGGTCTCGCGGCAGCTGCTCCGCCGGATCGGACTGCGCATCGAGGGGCACCGGATAGATGCGCTCGTGCGGCCACCTGTCGAAGATCTTCTCCAGGTTCTTCACTGCCGCCGCCTCGAGCGTCACTCCCGCTTCGGTGGCGGCCTCGACCAGGGACCGTGTGATCGATCTCAACCGATCCGCAAGCAGATCGCCTTGTCCGAGCCGCTCCTCGTGCTGGTCGGCGAGCAGCACACCGACCTCGCTGGCAAGCTGGAGAAGCGTCCTTTCGAAAGCCGCGTTCGGCGCGTCCTGATGCGGCATGATCGCGGGCTGGAGGGATGCGAAGGTCGCCGCACCGGTCTGGGTCGGGCTTGCGAAGATCTCCTCCAATCGGAGTCCGCCGCGTGAAGCGACCGCGGTCACGTACCAGAGGACATCGCCGAGTTCTTCGACGACGGCGCTGGCGTATCCGAGATACGAGGCCCGATCACGTTGCTTCTTTTTGACTTCGCTGAGAAGGCTGCCCGTTTCCCCGAAGAGCCCGAGCAGAGGGAACGCCAGCGAGCCACCGTCGCTTCGCTGGTCGGTGGACGAGGCGAGCGAGGCGTAGCCTGCGATCGTGAGAGGTGAGAATTCATCCATCGGCGCAGTCATGGAGAGGATCCTAGCCGTGCGGCCGTAGCCTGTCGCCAGCTACAATGACGGAATCCGCGATGGGCGCTGGTGCCGTCGCAGCGACCGTCGCAATCGATACGATCGCTGCAAACCCGAGCCGCCCTTCGCCGGCCTGGGGTTCCTCGACGAGGATTGGTCGGGCTGAACCGACGTCAGGGGGAGATCGCGCGAACTGCCTTCAGGACCACCGTCGCGTCGATTTCCAACGCGTCCGCGATCTCGAGAAACTCGACCAGATCGATCCGCCTTCCCCCTCCTTCGATCGCGGCGACGACCGATTGATATCGGCCAAGTCGCGAGGCGAGCTCGCTTTGAGTCAGGCCTGATCGCTCACGAGCTTCGACGAGCAGTTCGATCAATCTTCGATGACGTGCGCTTCTGAGGGTCTTGGGCATTGGCCCGTCGGCGGGATCGAGAAAGCCGACCAGCCAGCTAGACCGGATGGAAGATTATCAGAAAATCTGGTTTTCTAAGTGGGCGCCGATCGCGACTCAGCAGGCGCATGGGGGAGGGAGCCATGACCCTCTGGTTCACGGCAGATCACCATTTCGGCCACGCCAACATCATCCGCTTCTGCCATCGTCCATTCGCCGACGTGGCCGAGATGGACGAGGCGATGATCGAACGCTGGAACGCCGTCGTCGAGGACCGCGACGAAGTCTGGCATCTGGGCGACTTCGCCTACCGCTGTGGTCCCAATCGGCAGGCGGAGATCTTCGGTCGCCTACACGGTCGGGCGATCCATCTGGTGCGCGGCAACCACGACCGTGGAAGAACCCTGGCGCTGCCTTGGGCTTCGGTGCAGCACTACGCCGAGATCGACGCGAATGGCCGCCTGCTGGTCCTGTTCCATTACGCATTGCGCGGGTGGAGGGGATCCCGCCGCGGATCTCTGGCTTTGCATGGACATAGCCACGGAGCCTTGCCGAACCTGCCAGCCACCTGCGACGTCGGAGTGGACGTTTGGAATTTCAGGCCGGTTTCGTTGCCCGAAATTCTCCGGAAGATCGAATCCGCTTCGCCACCTTCGTGAGGCGGCGCGGGTGCACGTGGAGCCGCTCTCCGGCCGATCTCGCGGTCGAAGCGGGTCCTTGCCGTTCCCGGGAGCGTTGGGGTGGACGCCCCCTGACGGCATCGGCGTGCCAGAGTGGAGGTGTTGTGACACCACTGCAGGAGGCGTCCATGGGCGAGGTTAGCACGGTCGGAATCGATCTGGCCAAATCGGTTTTCCAAGTTCACGGCTCCGGTCCGAGTGGCGCAGTCGTGTTCCGCAAGAAGCTGCGGCGTGATCAGGTGCTGGCGTTCTTCTCGACACTTCCGCGATGCGTGGTCGCGATGGAGGCGTGCGCCAGTGCTCATTACTGGGCGCGCGAGATAGCCGTGGCAGGTCACGACACGCGGCTCATCCCACCAGCCTACGTGAAGCCGTTTGTGAAGCGGCAGAAGAACGACATGGCCGACGCGGAAGCGATTTGCGAGGCGGCGCAGCGCCCGACGATGCGGTTCGTCCAGGGCAAGAGCGCGCAGGCTCAAGCTGCGGCAGTGGTGTTCCGTACGCGCGACCTGCTCGTGCGTCAGCGGACCCAGTTGATCAACGCGCTGCGCGGGCACCTCACCGAGTTTGGATACGTCGTTCGCCAGGGGGCCGGGCACGTTGGCCAGCTCGTCGCGATCGTCCGCGACCCCACATCTGACGTTCCGGCCGAGGCACGGCCGGTCCTGGCCGTCATCGCGGACAGCCTGCAAGCGCTCCAAGCGCAGATCGCGCGCCTCGACCGCGCGATCGCCCAGCGTGCGAAGGACGATGCCGTGGCTAAGCGGCTGATGACGGTACCGGGTATCGGCCCGGTGGTCGCGACCGCACTGGTGGCACTGGCACCGGCCGCCAGTACCTTCCGCCGCGGGCGCGACTTTGCGGCCTGGCTCGGCCTCGTCCCGCGGCAGCACTCCAGCGGCGGCAAGGAGCGGCTGGGGCGAACGACTAAGATGGGCGAGCGCAGCTTGCGACGGTTGCTGATCCTGGGCGCGAGTTCTGCGACCAAGGTCGCGGCGCGCGCTCCCGACAAAGCTGGGGCGTGGTTGGCCGGTATGCTGTCGCGCAAGCCGCGCATGCTGATCACCGTCGCCCTGGCGAACAAGATGGCGAGGATCGTCTGGGCGTTGATGGCCCGCGGCGGCTCCTACAGAGCTCCGGCCACGGCGTGACCGCCACGGCCTGAGGCGTCAGGGAGGCAGGGAAGGTCAGGCGAGAGGTATGGCGCAACGGTCAGAAGACGGGGTCGGGAAAACCAGTGAACGTCCAAGCGCCTCGAGCGCGCCAAAGCGACTTGGACCCGATCCGCGATCTCCATACAGGCCAGCAGCCGTGAGGATGGCTGCATCGAAAGGCCGGACACACGGAAGCACCTGAACCTGCGCGCACAGATCTCTCAAACACCCCCTTGAATCCGATGGGGCGTCCACACACGGACGTTCAGGCGCATCTTGCCAACTCGCGTAGCCGGCGCATCCAGCGAGTTCGTTGGCGCAGTATGCTAGTTTGTCGCCGCGAGGTCGGGTCCATTGTGATGAGGCGCTGGCACACGAGATCGAAGTGGCAGGTGTCGCGAACTCCGAGCTGCATTGGCCGTATAGCGCGAACTGAACACCTTTCGTCATCGGTGCGGGCCGAATTCGGAGCCTGTGCCACTCCGCCGTGTCTCGCGATTTCTGCCCCCTCATCGCGAGACGTCGGGCAGGGACCGGGCCGGAAATCTTTTCGGAGGCTGACAGCGCCCGGTCCGTTGTCGGATTTTGACAATCCGCTTTCCCGACTTCCGCTGGTAGCCGGGCCGGCCGATGAACTGCGCGGTACCGAACGCGTGGCCCTGCCGCTCGCGCGATCTCATGCGAGGCGAGGCAGTCCGAAGGCAGGTTCGGAGCGGCTCATGCATTCCACGCAGAAATCCGGAGAGCGGTAGAACGCGCCTCGCTCGACCAGGCTTCCGGGATGTACGTCGGAGCGGGCGCCGCCCGTCGGGAGGCGGAAGCGACACTCCTTGTGCACCGCTCGCGTCGGAGGCTCGCTTCGGGGTCTCGAACCCTTTGCGCCGCAAGCTCGTCAGGTTACGCGGTGTGCCACCCGAATCCGCGTCTGCGGCCGAAGCGCGTCGCCCGGCCGTTCGCACAGGCTCGGACGCAGCAAGGAGGTCCCGCGAACAGCGCGGAACGGAGCAGGGCTGCACACGAACATGCGGATAGTCGAACGGATGGAGCAGCTTCGACCAATCGAACTAATTCTCGTCGACGAGCTGTTCGGCATGAGCTCGGGCTACGTGGTTGATTTTACCAACAACACTTTCGCGGATTTCTTCAACCGGGAGGTCGGGGTCGATATCGATGATGGCGCCTACGCGATCTATGGCGGCAGCAAGGGTAAACGCCTCCGCGCATTCTTGACGGTCGGGCAACCGCGGGCGATCGTAAGAGCACTGGCCGCGTTATGGGAATACTGTGAGACGAAGCGAGTCGCTAGCCAGCAGATCGAGATGGCCGTCGATGCACATCGGCGTCTAAGCCTAATCGTGGAGCGATTGGGCGGACCTCTACTTCCAGATTACGAAATCGTTCGGAGCGGCGTCGATCCGAATCCGCCGAACACTCGGAAAGCACTACGTTCGAACGAGCAGGAGTTGCGACGACTTGAGGAGCGCTTTCTTGCTCTTCACGAATTGTCGGATGATCCTCAGGCCCGAGGGCGCCATTTCGAGCGGCTACTTACGGACCTCTACAACGCATGGGACATGGATGCGCGCGGAGGTTTCACCGTTGTCGGCGAGCAGATCGACGGTTCGTTCCAGTTGAATGGCAACACGTATCTGCTCGAGGCGAAGTGGCACCGCGTGAAGACCGACGCCAGTACTTTGCGCGGTTTTCAAGGTAAGGTGAACGAACGTCCGAAATGGACGCGCGGTCTTTTCGTTAGCTTCGCGGGATTCACCGAAGTCGGTCTGCAGGCGTTCACAGTCAGGAAGATCATTCTCGCAGACGGAATGGATATCTACGAAGCGCTGGCCCGGCGCCTCTCGATCCCGGATATCATCGCAGCAAAGATCAGGCACGCGTCGGAAACCCGAAGGTATTTCAAGCGGGTCCGTGGTCTTTTCCTATTGTGGAAGCGACTGCTCTAGGTTACTGATCTTACTCTTGAATTATTTCACTTTAGAGAATCGGATCTAAGCGGATGCTGTTGAGTAATTTCAGCATAAGAAATTTCAGAAATTTTCTACAGGTCGATATCCCTCTCTCGGGAAACATCGTTATCCTGGGGGAAAACCGCATCGGAAAGAGCAATCTCCTGTTCGCGATACGCTTGGTTCTCGATCCTACGCTTCCGGACTCGGCGCGTCAGCTCAAGATGTCGGACTTCTGGGATGGTGCGGCGCCCGACTACGGCAGTCCGATCGAAATCCATCTGGATTTCGCGGAATTCACGACCGATTTCGGTCTGCTCGCCTTATTGACGGAGTATCGTGTCGCCGGCGATCCGACGATTGCGCGACTCAGCTACATCTTCCGGAAGAAGGCCGACGTCGCTGGAATTCCGCAGTCGAGCGACGACTTCGAATTTGTCGTGTTCGGCGGCGGCGAGGAGTCCCGGCCGGTGCCCAGCAAGGTTCGACGCCGGATCGCAATCGACGTGCTCGACGCGTTGCGCGATGCCGAAGGGCATCTCGGCACATGGAGAGGTTCGCCACTGCGCCCCCTTCTTGAGGACGCGATTTCGAGCGTGACCCGCGAGGATCTCGCCGCGGTCGCGGCCGATCTCGACAAGGCCACGAAGACGCTGGAGGCGTTTCCGACGATCAAGGTGCTGGAGAACGAGCTGCGCGCCGGCATCCTTCATCTCTCCGGCGAAGCGCATGATATCGATCCACGTCTGGGATTCGCGCCGTCCGACCCGCTGCGACTGTTCCGGGCGATCGCGATGTTCATCGACGGCGGCAAGCGCGGCATCGCGGAGGCGAGTCTTGGATCAGCCAACGTCGCCCTGCTGGCGTTGAAGCTGGCCGAATTCGCATGGCGCCGGAGGAAGAACGAGCGCAACTTCTCCCTGCTGTGCATCGAGGAACCGGAGGCGCACCTTCACCCGCAGCTGCAGCGGTCCGTCTTCAAGAAGCTGTTCGCTTCTGCGGATGCCGCACAGGCATTGATCGTCACCAGCCATTCCCCGACGCTCGCCGCGGTCACGCCGCTGCGGTCGATCATCCAGCTGAAAGGACGGAACCGGTCGACGCAGGCATTCTCCCTTGCCAACCTGCCGGTGACGTCCGACGAGTTGGACGATCTCGAGAACTACCTCGATGCCACGCGAGCGGAGCTGCTCTTCGCCCGCGGCGTGATATTCGTCGAAGGCGACGCCGAGGAGGCGCTGGTTCCCGTGTTCGCCTCGGCTCTCGGACAAGTATTGGATGATCTCGGCATCACGGTGTGCAACGTCGCCGGCACGAACTTCGGTCCATACGTCAAGCTCGCCGAAGCTCTGGGCATGCCCTACGCGGTGATTACCGACTGGGATCCTTTGGATGGTGCCAAACAACCGCTCGGAAAAAAGCGTGTGATCGATCTCTGGAGCGATGTGCTGAAGGTGCGTGGGCAGCCGCCCATCCATCCCGCGCAGCGGACAGCGTGGGAGGCGCTCCAGTTCGTGTCGTTCGCATCGACCTGGGCCGGTGCCGGCATCTTTCTCAACGAGCAGACATTTGAAGTCTCCGTCGCGAATACGCCGTCGCTGCTGAAGCCTCTCCTCGACATCCTCGATGAGCAGGGCTTCGGATCCACCCGAAGCACCCGCATAGCGAACTGGAGGGCAGGCTCGGCCCCCGTCGACGCGTCGCAGCTGCTGGCCATGGTGGCGGACATCGGTAAAGGCCGGCTGAGCGCGAAGCTCGCGAAAAAGGCGGTTGGTCTGGCTCCACCCGACTACATCACCGATGCAATCCGCTTCGTGGCCGGCCGTGTCCAGTAGTCGGTTGCTTCTTCAGGCGCTCGAGGAACTCGCCGCGAATCCGGAGCAGTCGGCGGCCGTACGCGAGACCGGGCATTGCGTGGTGCTGGCGGGCCCAGGCAGCGGAAAGACCAAGACGCTGACTACCGCAATGGCGCGCGCGCTGGCGGAGGACGTGGTTGAACCACGCGGCGTGGCATGCATCACCTACAACAACGAATGCGCGATTGAGCTCGAAATGCGGCTGGCGCGCCTCGGCATGGAAGCTGGCGACCGCGTCTTCGTCGGTACGGTTCACGGCTTTGCGCTTAGCCAGGTGATCGCGCCGTACGCCCGATGCGTGCCGATCGGACTGCCCGCCGATTTCCGGGTCGCGAAGCGCGCCGAGATGCGCGCGTCGGTGGAAGCCGCCTACGCGGTCGCGATCGCCGGCACGGACGACCCTCATCGCCGATGGAGCTTCGCCTCGGAGAAGCGTCGTCGGGACGTGGATCGCACCCGACCGGAGTGGCGGGGACGCAATCCGGAGCTCGCGATGTTCATCGAAGCATACGAGTTCAAGCTTCGGCAGCAAGGCTTGATCGATTTCGATGACATGCCACTACTGGCCTATCGCATGATCAAGGAGCATGACTGGATACGCGACGCGCTTCGCGCCCGCTTTCCCATCCTGTTCGTCGACGAATATCAGGATCTCGGCCATGCACTGCACGAGCTCGTTCTCCTGTCGTGCTTCGGCGGAGGCATCCGATTGTTCGCGGTCGGCGACGCGGACCAGTCGATATATGGTTTCACGGGAGCGAACCCGGAACTGCTCGAGGGCCTGACCGAACGACCGGATGTGCGAACGATCAGATTGCGCTTCAACTATCGGTCCGGCAGGAAGATCGTCCGCGCCTCCCTAGGCGCGTTGGGCGAGGAGCGCGATTACCGGGAACGTGCAGGCGCGCCCGAAGGCGAGCTCACCTTCTGGTCGACGACCCAGGGCCTCGATATGCAAGCGCGGGCGATCGCCGAGACGGTTGTTCCCAAGCTCGTGGAAAAAGGCATTCCGCTCGACGAAATCGCCGTGCTGTACCGAGCCGCATACCTCGGCGACAAAGTCGCGGACGCCCTGAAGCAAGCCGACATTCCCTTCGTGCGGACGGATGGAAATGCGCTCGTACGACGTAGCTCGCGTCTCGCTCGCTTCATCGAGGACTGTGCGCGCTGGGTCGTCGGGGGCTGGCGGGATGCGGACCCGCGATACAGTCGTCTGATCTATCGAGCATCGCTGCTCGTCTTCGGCAGGCACGCCACCGCCGATGAAGAGCGATTTCTGTCGGAGCAACTCATCGGCTTCCTTCAATCGACGATAGGACATGTCGACGGCACGCATGCTTGGCTGCAACGCTTCGATCGCGAGCTGATATCCTCTTGGCGGTCAATTGGCCGTAATTCGGAGCAGGAGTGGGATGTCTGCGTCGAGATGATCGCCAACACCGATCCGGCTTCGAGTCTCGATATGCCGCTCGGCCATTTCGCCGGCCGCGTGGGCGGAACCGGTCGCGTCAATCTGAGCACGTTGCACAGCGTCAAGGGAAGGGAGTTCGATGCCGTAGTCATGTATGGCGTGAATGCACGAGACTTTCCCAGTGAACGCGACAAAAGGACCGCCGGAGCCCTGCGTGAGACTCGCCGCCTGTTCTATGTGGGAGTTACCCGACCACGGAAAGAGCTTGGGTTGATATTTCAAGAAAATCAACAATCACCCTGGGTGAACGAACTATACCAGAGGAGTAAAGCCGATGACTCGGACGCGGGAGTTGGTCTCTGAAGGATCTGACGAATTGTACCGGTCCTCACCGTTCCGATCGGCTGTCTGGATTCCTGCCGAAAGCATGAGCTGCACCGGACCGGCCTCCGGATTGTCTCGCCGCGCCTGAGGCCGCGCGAGCAACGGGCAACGAACTCCGCCGACAGCCCAGACCTCGACCGCGCCGCGTACCCTGCATGCCGCCCCGCGTGCAGAGGCCGAGATCACCACGAACGCCGACCTTTAACGTTTGTCGACACGGCTCGGGTCGATTTGTTCGCGCGAAGCTTGAAACCCGTCGATACGGGCTGGCGGTCAGATCGGAACCGGCTCACGAACGCGACTGTTCACGTCGGTTCCGCCTGGGACGGAACTCCGGCTCGTCGCGGCCGTCCCTGTCGCTGCGGGCGAACGCCCGCGAGAAAGAGCGCGACGGCTGCCCGACAGCGCTTCTCCTGCGCCTCCGGGTCGCCCTGGATGCCGTACAGCGCCTGCTTGGAACTGCGTCCGGGCACAAGGTTGAGGAACAGGTCCGCGGCGATCTCGACGTCGTCGACGGCGATCTGGCCCCGTGCGGCCATGACCTCCAGGAGCGGTGCAACCGCGCGCACGCCACCCAACCATCCTTCCTCGTAGGCGAGCCGCGCGAGGTTGGGAAACTGCAGCGCTTGCGCGACGATGTAGTGCGTGAGCGTGGCCGATCCTGGATCCTGGCTGCAGGCGAGCAGGAACCGGCTCAATTTGTCCAGCACAGCCTTCGCCTCCTGCGGTGCCGCCTTGAGAGCCTGCACTTCGGCCGCAGACGCGATACTTCGGCCTCAAAGGAACATAGCGTTTTCTTTCATATTCACTTTCCGATGCTCGCCGCGGCGGTTGCCCAGCCGGCACGAAATGCGCGGCGTTGATCGGCCGCCGCGCGCGGGATCATGGACGTCCTGCCGTCCTGCACGCACGAAGTCGCCTCCGGTTTATGAAAGGATCGGAGTTGGCCCACAGCGGCGCTGCCCCAGCGTGCGTGCGGATGGGCGGAGGCTCACCGGAGGATCAAAGCGGCGGCTCTCGGCGAATGCCGCCCCCATCCGGAGCTCGCTCGGGGCCCCGCGCGCCCGCCAACCGCGAGGCGGGCACGGTACGAGGGATGTCGTCTGGGGCTGCACCTCAGGCCGAAGCTCCTCGACTGGCCGCTCGCGCAGCCTCAGGCGACACGAGACAGTTCAGAGAGCGGTGAGAAAATTCCGGTGCATTCCACACCGAAATCACCTCAGCCCTTCATCTCGTCGAACCGCGGCTTCGATCCGTGGGCGAACTTCGAAGTTTTGAAAAGCTTGATGCCGACACCGTCGGCGTCGGCGTTCCGGAATTCTATGCCGCCGGCCGAAAGCGTGGCAACCAAACGCTCGAGGGTTTCGGGCTTCGGTGTGCTGGTACCGAGTTCCAGTCCGGCGATACTTCTCTTGGCGACGCCGGAGCGGACGGCGAGCTCCTTCTGTGTCCAGCCGAGCATCGCCCTGGCGCCTCGGATCTGCGAAGCTTCCACTTTGGCCGCGGAAGATACTTGACGCGGACGCATCTCTGGTGCAGCCTGCGAATCGCTGGAAGACGGAGCCGGAACGCCAATTGCGGAAGGCGTCTGTCCAGAAGACCTGATCTTTGGCCGACCTGCAAGTCCGTCGAAATGGGTCCACGCCGTTGCTACGGCGATTCCTTCGATGCTTGTCGAAGACGACGCGCTTCCTTGGCGCCGCAGGCGAGAGGAAGCGACGGCACCCCGAAACTTGGCAGCCTTGTTCCTCCGCTCCTTCGGCGGATCGGGAGATTGTGCCATGTCGAAGTCGTACACCGGATCTGGTGACGCCATCGTCGGCGGCATCCATGACAGCCTGTGTCGCAGCATCCGCATCGCGGGCGAGCGCATCCGATTGGCCCGCGAACTCGAGATCGTCGCGAGATCGCGCGACGACGTCCTGTCCGTCCTTCCCAGGGGGTTGGAGGACATCCAATCCTACAGGAAGCTCGCCGACCACGGCTTGGCGCACGCAACAGTCCGGCGCGCCCAAGGAACTGTGATCGTCCTGGCGGCGGCCGGTCGCGTCTGGCGGCGGCCGGATCTGAGACGTCGGCTGATCGCGGTCAAGCGCGACGCCCGCCGTATCGGCCGACGCGTCGTGCTCGTCACGGGAAGGGGCTTGCTCCGCTTGGCCGGGTGCAGACGCGACCCGCGAAGCCTCTCGCCGTCCCGTTCCCTGGACTGACCCTTTCGTCGTCCTTCGAGCGGCTTGCTTCGATCCTGGCGCGCGAACGCTATCGAACCTTTCCGGACCCGACAGGTGCCTCATGCGGAACGAGAACGTCGTCGTGTTCCCGACCGGACGACCGATGCCACGACTCACGAACGACCGAGGAAGAGTCGCGACCATGGCACGGAAGCTGGCGTCCGCACTTCGGCGCCGGCAGTCCGTATCCGGGCGCCAGCCTCTCTCCATCGAACTTCGCGATCTGACCGGCGTGGCCGACGAGACGGTGGACATGTTGTCGGCTCTCGCCCGAAGCCGGGTCCTCACGCCTGCCACGGCGGCGAGACTAGCGATGCGTCATGCTTTCGAGATCGGGCGCCCCTGGTCGGAAGCCGCCGGTGCGCACGACGCGCGGCCTCACGGCCAGCGATTCATTTTCGCCGGTGACGTGTTCGGGCGCTTCGCGATCAGAATCGAGGACCGGGCGAGCTGTGCCTGGGTGGCTCGGAGCGGGTTCGCCGATCTCGACCTGCTGTGCGGTCTGTGCCCTCCAGAAAGCGGTACGCTTCAGCTGGTGCACAGCCTGGATCCGAACGGCCGTCCTACGATCGATGTGAGCATGGCACGACTTCGGCTCGACGATCAGAGGCGCGCAGACCACGGACAGGATCCATCCGAGAAGCGGCAGGTTGTTTGGGTGGGCGGGCTGCCTCTCTCGGCACAGCGCCGGGCCCTGGCCGTCGCCGGCATCGAGGACGCGCTGCGGCACGGCGGAACGCAGGTTCGAACCGCCGCGCCGTGGTCATGCAACTTTCCAGCCGGGGAGGTGGAGCGCGCACGCGAAGCCCGCCGTCACCTCTTTCTCATCGGAATCGCGTGTCCCGGACTCGTCGGAACGACCGGGGGAACGAGATGAGCGGCCAGGGTCCGATCCCGTCCCTCGGCCGTTCGAAGGGCACGCAGCGGCCCGCGGAAGGCGGGCCGACGACAAGCGTCGCCTTCGCGGAAGATCGCCCGTCAGGCATCCTCGCGATGCTTCGGCTTCTCGACTCTAGCCGTCGAGCGGTCGATGTCGACCCGGACGAGGCCGAGCCGGGGGCCTCTTCGTCCCACCTACCCGACGACCCGGCCGAAATCGCAGCGGCGATCCTGTTCGGTCGCGCCATCGAGCGGGACCCCGCGATACTGGATCGGATCCGGGAGCGCTCGCCGGTACTCATCGTGGATTGCCCCGACGACAGCTGGCTCGAACCGATGACGAACGTCCTCGTACGAGGTTTCGGGTCCGGATCCACGCTATGGAAGCGAACGCCCGGCATGCAGCGAAGTGCCGGCCAGGCGGTGGTCGTGAAGGGGCGGTCCGACGACGTTCGGATCAGAGCCGAGACGCCGGGCGTCGACGTCGGACGAGCGTTTCGGAACTTCCAAGCCTTGATCTGCGTCGCGGCCCCCGGCCGATCACGGCTGCCCTTCGAAGTGGAACGATCGTGGGAGGAGCGGATCCCGCTCGGCCCGCTCGAGCCCGACGATTTGACCATGATTGCAGCCCGGATCGTCGGGTCGGATCCGAAGACGACCGTTCCTGCTTCGATCGCGGCGCGGGTCGACGCGACGGATCTCCGGATCGCGCTGCATGCCTCCCGGGGAGCGGACGGGTCCATCGACCGGCTCAGGGCGATCGTGGAACGCAGAGTTTCGAAGCCGCCGGCCGCTCCTACGCCGCGTCTGTCGCATCTATCGGGTTACGGCGCTGCGGCCGAATGGGGGATCGCTGCAGCGGCAGATCTGGCGGCGTTCGGCAGAGGTGAGCTGCCCTGGGCGGATTGCGAGCCCGGTGCGCTACTGAGCGGCCCGCCGGGCGTCGGCAAGACCATTTTCGCATCGGCACTGGCGAGAGAAGCGGATGTACCTTTCATCGCAGGTTCGTTGGCACAGTGGCAGGCGGAAGGCGAAGCGCACCTTGGGACCACGCTAAAGGCGATGATCGGCTTCTTCCGCGAGGCGCGAAAAATGGCGCCTTGCGTCGCGCTCGTCGACGAGCTCGACTCTTTCGGAGATCGCCGCAAACTCGCGGATTACAACCGCAGCTACGGGGTCCAGGTCATCAACGGCTTCCTGGAATGTCTCGACGGCGATGGCGGCCGGGCCGGCGTGCTGATGATCGGCGCGACCAACGACGCCACTCAGATCGATCCCGCGATCCTGAGAGCGGGACGATTCGATCGGGTGATCGCGATCGCCCGGCCCGCCCTCGAGGAACTGCCCGCCATCCTGCGCCACCATCTCGGATCGGATCTCGTCGCCTCCGATCTTCGGCCCATTGCCCGAAAGGCGTTGGGCGGAACCGGCGCCGACTGCGCCGCCTGGGTGCGGCGCGCCAGAGGCCGGGCCCGCCGCGCCGGACGGCCTCTCGTCGAGAACGATATCCTCGTGGAGATCGCAGGCTCAGCCGGACGCGCACGAGTCGAGGACGAGAGACGGGTGGCGATCCACGAATGCGGGCATGCCGTAGCCGCGCGGTCGCTCGGCCTGTCGATCGGCGATCTGGTCCTGCGCTCGCCCGGACACGGGGGGGGCGGCTACATGGGCTTTGCGCCCCCCGGGGTCGTGACCCGACACGTGCTCCGGAACATGCTCATCGTTCTCATGGCGGGACGTGCGGCCGAGATACTCGCGTTCGGCGACCCTTCCGCCGGAGCCGAGGCGGATCTCCTCGCCGCAACGACGCTCGCGCGCGACATGCACGTCCGCTGGGGTTTGGACCGGCGGCTGTCGGCGGATGGCGGACGCATGGTCGACCCTGCGGTGGGGACTCTCGTCGAGAGGGCGCTGCGGTCGGCGGCGAAGTCCGCGCTGGCCCTCCTGGGGACCCGACGTGAACGACTCCTGGAACTGGCCGAGATGCTCGAATCGCGAAGGTCGCTCGCCTCGGTCGAAGTCGAGGAGTTTCTCCGCTGACGTTCCGATGATCGGCGACGCGACCCGCCGGTCCTCGATGCGGTCGACGACCGGAGGTGCGTCGCCGACCGGTCGGTCCTTCCGATCCAAGTAGCGCGATCGTCGCGACGAACCGATCGCGACTCCCAACATGATGTGCAGGAGGAATCGCGATGCTGGAGAAACGTCCGCGTCCGTTCCGAGGAATGATGGCCGGCACACGGGACGAAGGGTACGTCTCACTCGAGTTCGTCTCATCGGGCGTCGCGCTCCATGCATGTCCGATATGGTCGATGGATCGTCTGCTGGACCTTCCTGCAATGCTTGGTCCCGGCTTGTACATCCTGGTCGGGATGCCGGCACCGCAATCGACGAAGCTCAGAGCTGTAGTCGGCGAATCGGGCATGCTTCAAGAGCGTCTCGCCGCACACGCCGCTGACCCGACGCTCGATTTCGTTTGGGACGCGTGCGTCGCGACCGGGCCGCGCATCATGAACGAGACCGTTCGACTGATCCTCCAGCGCGCGTTCGTCGACGAGATCGCCAACCATGGTTTCGCGACGATTGCGAACAGGCAGGACGCGGAGAGGTTCACGGCCACGGAACACGACATCGCCACGGCGGCGCAGGTGACCGAAGATCTACGCCCGCTCCTCGACATGGCGATGCCGGGACTCGTCGCGGCGGTCGAACCGGTGAAGGCGCCGATCGGCGCGCGTGTGGTCATGGCCCCGCGCGGCCTCGATCCCCTCGGTCTCGTCCGAACCACACATACGATGCGTTGGCGGGGCGCGCTGGCGACCGCGACGATGCGCGGCGGTGAAACCGTGCTTCTGCCCGGCTCGCGGATCGTCGCGGACGTATGCGCGAACACGCAGTGGTTGCGGGAGAAGCGGATCGAACTGATCGGATCCGGCGTCCTCGTGCCCGGCGACGACGCGCGGTACCTCACCGTCGCCGCCTTCGTCACTTTCCGCAGCGCACGCGAAGCGACCGCCTTCGTCACCGGCGGGGCGTCCGCGTCCGCGCGTCTCACCTGGATGCCGATCGATGAACTCTGAAGCTCCCGGCCCGGATCCGGACGCGTTCGGAGGCGACCGGCCTCGGGCCGCAGACCGCGGCCAGCGGCATGAGCGTCCAAGCCGCGGCCGGATCGACGACCGTGCGGATCCTCTTCGACGCCTCGTCGGAAGGCCGGCGGTCGATCAATGGGCCGACGACGAGATCGTGACCCTCGAAGAGGCGCGCGCTCTGTTCTTCCCGAACGGCCCGCTGACGGTCAAATCGCTTCGTTCGGCGGTCCGTCTCGGTCAACTCGCATCCGCTTCGATCGCAGGCAGGCTCTACACGACGCCTTCGGCGGTCCGCTCGCTTCTCGAGCCGCAGCTTCGTCGGGATGCGAAGGACACGTGCGGATCGGCCGAAAGCATGGACGACCGAAGGAGCCCGCGATCGGATCGAGAGGCGGAGGTGCCGTCCGTCGCCCGCCGCCGGGGTCGCAAGCCGAAGCTGCTCCATCGATCCTGGTAAGTCGCGCTGAATCTCTACCGCCGGCTTTTAGAAGTGAGACTATGGTCTCATCAACCAGACTCCAAAGCGAGGTCCGGCGGAGGGAATAGAAGATCTTCCCGTTAACATCTCGAGAACGACTGCACCTTGATGTTCCGCTGACCGAAGCAAGGGATCGGGCCATGGCTGGAAGAAGGAAACAGGCGGGTGCGCGGCTCTGGTTGCGCAAGCGCGACGAACAGGATTCTTCAACGTGGATGTGGTATATCATCGACGGAAAAAATCAGCTCAGTCTGGGCCTGTTCTGGGATCCGCATGACCCCGACGGTACGAAGGCTGATCTTCTGCTTTCCGAGTACAAGGTGGACAAAGCGAAAGGGCCGCGAACGGCGGCGGCGCCATCCAATGCGGATGAGATTCCCCTCGACGACATCCTCGACCACATGGAGGCGTCCAACCCTGAAAAGGCGGGCGCGACGGATGCAGAGATCCGCAATCGCACGAACCTCCTGTTCTGCATTTCCGAACTTCGAAAATACTGGAGCGGAAAGTACCTGTCCGATGTCACGGCGCAATCCAGTGTTGAATACCGCAACATCAGAACGGGTGTGCGCTGGAAGAATCAGACGAAGGAGTCCGATTCTTCCAAGATCCGCGTAACCGGAACACAGTCGGCTCGCAGAGAGCTCGAGGTTTTGAACTCGGCGATCCAGCGCTATGCGCGCGAGAAGAACCTAACCGCGATCAGACAGGCCGAGCTTCCGCCGAAAGCTCAGCCTAGGGACGAGTGGTTGACCTACGACGAGGTCGCCCGCCTCCTCCTAGCGTGCCGTGGGCGTCGTTGGGATCCCGAGGCGGACGACTGGATTCGCGACGCTCGCGGCCGTCTCGTCATCAAGGATCCCTACACACGGCGCCGACGTGCCGGGATCGCCCGTTTCATATTGCTGGCAGCTTGGACCGGAACACGGCACGACTCGGTGCTCCGATTGCGCTGGAAGAAAAACGACTCGGCCGGATACGTTTCAGGCGATCTGAGGACATTGTTTCGCAGAGGTGATCGCGAGGCCGATACCTCGAAAAGCCGCAATCCTTGCAGAATCCCAACATCGCTTCAGGCACATATACGTCGTTGGCAGGAGAACGACGACAAGCGCGATCTTCTGAACATCGTCCATCAGCAAAATGGTACAGGTTACAATGCGTACATTCAAATAACCTTCAAGCAGATCGTCAAAGACGCCGGACTGGACCCCGAGCGCATCACCCCTCATACTCTCCGGCACACTTGCGCGCACTGGATGAAAAACGAGGGGGTGCCGATCTGGGTTGCGGCGGACTACCTCTCGATGACGGTGGAAACTCTCGAGAACGTCTACGGTTCGCATACGCTCGACTCCCACGAGTTGGTCGTGGACGCATTCGCTCATCGAAAGCGGCAGGTGTCGCCGGACCGCCGGAGCAATGCATCCGCAGCTCCCGTCACATTACGGGTGCCGAGCGACCCCGGCAGATCCAATGGTCGTGGTGACAGATGGACGCGCGATTGGCGCATGTCCAAGCGACCGAACCGGCGACGTACGCCATGATCCCGTCGTTCGCGGCTCTGCCGTTCGACAGGGCGACCGCTCTGGCGCTGATCGATCCTGTCGTCCATGCACGACCGGACGTTCCTCCCTCAGCGCAACGCTGTCTTGCGGCTGCTCTGGCCGTCTCCATAGGAACAGGGGCAGGACCGGACGAGCTATGCGCCGTCCACCCTCACGATCTCGGGACAGAAGCCGGCATCGCGACGATCGTGGTCGGTGCGCGCCGCTCGATCCACGGCCGGGACGCCGCCAGAACGGTTCCGCTGCTCAAGCCCGTCCGGAACGTTCTGGAAGCGTACATGCGCGACCGCCGGAAATATGCGACCGGCGGGAACGGCCTGTTCATGTTGTCGGCGAAGCAACCACTTGGCGCGGCCGATCTCAGGACTGCGATCGCGCGCTGCGCTCGGGACAGGTCGCTCGGAAAGGGTGCGCAGATCCGGTCGGCGCGGCTCACCTTCGCCGCGGCACTCATGCGGGCCCAGGCGACCGAGGATCTCGTCGCCTACCTGACTGCGCGCGGCGGACGGGCCCGACGCTCGAGAGAGGAGTTCTATCTGCGGCAGAGGTCGCCGCACTTCGTACTGCGCCTGCTCAATCGGCATCACGTCTTCGGCGCCCGTTACGACGAAGTCGCAGGTTCGGCGGCGGCTCGGTCGGTCGGCGAAGCTCCGGTATCTCGGTCCGGGGACGATCCGGATTCCGTTCCGGCTCCCGGGCTGTCGACCTGGAAGGTCGGGACTCAACGATGAAAGGCGATCTCCGGCGAGGCGGTCGGTTTCGAAGCCGCCCGGAAGTCCGTGTCGCCGAAGGCGATCGGCAGTCGCACGCCGGGATCCGGCGCTGGCTTCGGACGGGACCGCTCGGTGACGTCGTTCGAGCCGCGATCAAAGGAATCGCGCCCGTGCGAGTTTCGGGCGCGCGCGGGAGGATCGGGGCCCAGTTGCCGCACGATCCGTCCCGACGACGGCCGACGATGGCCGATGTCGCATCGCCGCGTTCGGAGGCGCGATCCTGCCGACCTCGATGCGCTCTGTCGCCCCCCATCCGACCACGGTGTCGGAACGAAGGACATCGATCATGTCGGTCCTGCACAAGGGTCCTGGCCCTTTTCCCGAACTCGCCCGCATCGCTGCCCGCCATCGTCGGTTGGCGGAGGATCTCGAACGCATCGCCGGCGGCCACCATCCCGGTGCCGACGATTTGAGGGATGCGCCACTCCTGATGGAATGGAGGCTTCGCTTGGCTCCCGCGCCACACCTCGTCGGCATCGTGCTCGGTCATCCTGTCATACCGGACGGAGAACTCTGCAGAACCAGCGAACTGTTCACGCTCGAACCGGACTTGGGTTACGCGCGCACGAGGTCGAGGTTCTACAGGCTGGGAGAAAGGGCCAACTGAACTCCGCTAGGCGGCGCGACGATCGTGGCTGCAGGTCGCTCCTGGCCGGTTCTCCTGCCGGCCTTGCCGGCGGCTTCCGGAAGCCGGCTGTTTGCATCTCGGGTCGGACGCCTGGGGATCCCGATTCCCTTCTCCGTGCGGGCCCACGTCGCCTGCGAACGCGTGGGCAGCCCAGCGTGGTCGGCTCGGCCGAGACCGTTGCCGATCGGAAGCCGGACGGCGCCGCGCCCGGCACCCGCCGCCGAATCGCGAATTGCGCGAACGAGGCTCCGGGCACGACGTCCGACGCGAAGTGGCGATTGCTGCCGCATAGAATGGCCGGCGCTTCATGAGGCTTCGATGGTTCCGTCGCGGATGAGATACGGGGAGGCGGCGCACGCTCAGGTTGGGCGCCCCGTCCGATCGGGCCGCATGGGGCTTAAGTGCCGTCGCCCGTCCGCCCGGCCGCGCCACTCCTTCGGATCGCGCGGCCGGACGTCGATCGGACGCGGGCCGAGGTTGCCGGCCCGCGTACGCACGAACGGGGCATCCAATTGCCAAAACCATTGCCAAAACCCATTTTTCGGCTCGGTTCCGCTCTGCGTGATCGCGATCTACCTCATGGGGCCAACCTCGCTCGACTCCGGCGCCGCACATCGCGGCCCCGCCTGGAGCGGCGGTCGAAGTGCGGCCTCCGCTCCTTCCGGTTCCTTCCGGTGCCCTCCCGTGCCACGGTATCGATTGCCTGGCAATGGATTGCCCTGTTCCTTTTGGCCGTCCAGACCTGATGGAACGGTGCACCAAACCCGCCGGCCTCGGCCCGATGCACGATCGCGCAATAGTCTCGGTCGATCGTTCCTTTGTGACGGCCGCGAAGTCTGCCTCCGAACGTACTACCTCAGATTGCGGAGCGCCCGAATGAGGGCGCGAGGTCGGAAGCGGATCGAGTGCCGGAAGTTCGGCATTTAGCTTCGCGTTCGGCGTACCGTCGTCCGATGAAGTTCTCGTGGAAGGGACATGGTGGCTTCCGAGTAAGGTCGCTCTCCGGCGCGGCTACCGGCCGGAAATCAATGCTTGGTATCCGTAGCGAGGGGCTGCTTCCGACCAGGCTTTCGGATGGTCTGATTGCCGGCAATCTGATTGGCGCCGGGACGACCGAGAATGGCCGAAAGCCGCTGATCCGCTTTGCCGTAAGTACGCCGGAGAAGCGGGCAGTCGGGCGCCTGCACCCGCTTGCACGATCGACAGCGGATCCCCGCGGTATGTGCAGCACAAAGACAACGCACCGACGCGCCTCGATGAGCCGCGCGTCCATGGTGGTCGTCATGTCCGGCTCCTCTCCGCCTGCGCATCGGCCTAACCCACCGGAGGATGATCCAGGCGAATGAAATGGCGGCCGAGCCTGCGTCCAGCCGCCTCAGGACTGGTCATCCGGAGCTCAAGCGTCGGCGAGAACCGGAGCGCGGTCCTCGGTCTCGGGCGCGTTCAGGACGAACGTCACCAGCAGCACCGCCGCGCCATTCGCCCAGTAGTAGATCGCGTCGAGGCCCTCGAAGCCAAGCACGAACGGCGCGACGATGAAGGTGGCGCCGACCAAGCGATCGACCGCCACATGCAGCCAGTAGGGCAGCACGCGGATGACGCCGGTCTTGTGGTCAGTGAGGAAGGTCAGCGCGAAAGCGGCGACGCCAGTCGCGACCGACAGCCACAGCGCCAGCGGGTTGGTCTTGCCCAGTCCCAGCAGGAACGGGGTGATTATCAGGCTCAGCGCCACCGGATAGTCGAGGTAAGCGTGGACGGTCTTGGTGACGAAACGGAAGTTCATGACACTCTCCTGTTGGCTTTGCGAACGCTCGTCATGGCGAGGCCGCAGTTGATGGACGTCGAGGGAGTCGGACGCGGCGGCTAGTAAGACGCCGCGTCCGCCGTGGGTCAGGCCGCCAGCGCGACGTCGACCTTGGGGAAGTCGATGTCGGTCAGCGCGACGTTGTTGGTGAAGTTGGTGAGGACATTGATCGCCACATTGGCGATCACCTCGACGAGCCGGCCATCGTCGAGGCCGGCCGAACGGGCGGCGGCGATGTCGGCGTCGCTCACGTGGCCCTTCGCCTCCGCCACGCGCTGGGCGAAGGCGGCGACCGCGTTGTCGAGCGCGTCCTGCGCCTTGCCGTGGCGGGCGGCATGGACGCCTTCGGGCGTCAGGCCCGCGCCCTTGCCCATCAGCGTGTGGGCGGACAGGCAGTAGTGGCAGCCGTTGGCCTGTGCGACGGCAAGCGCGATGATCTCGCGCTGCTTGGCCGTCAGCGCGCCCTTGGCGAGCGCGTCGGAGAAGCCGAGATAGCCGTTCAGCACGGCGGGCGACTGCGCGAAGGTGGTGAACAGGTTCGGCACCATGCCGATCTTGGCCTTCACGGCCGAGAGCGTCGCCTGGACTTCGGCGGCGGCATGGGCGGTGTCGATGGGAGCGATACGGGGCATCGGCGAGATCCTCGTCTTGGTTTGTGCGGCTTGCACGCCCGCTCTATGCCGAACGACGCGGTAGCGTAGGTCCCGAGAACGTTGCCGATCGTCCCGATGGATCACCTCGCCGCCCTCTTCGCCCACGCCACGCCCACCGCGCGGACCTTCTTCACGGGCAACCTATGCCAGGCGGTAGAATTCGCCGAAGGCGGCCATCTGCACTTCCTCAACGCCGGCACGCTGACGCTCGCGCAACGTGGCGAGCCCGACCTTATGCTCTCAGAGCCGACGCTGCTGTTCTTCCCGCGCAGCCGCACCCACCGCTTTCTCGTCGACCCCGAGCGTGGCGCCGACCTTGCCTGCGCTGCCGTCGACCTCGGCGGCGAAGCGGGTAGCCCGATCGGCGAGGGGCTGCCGGCGTTCGTGGTGCTGCCGCTCGCCAGCCATCCCGCGCTCGGGCCGACCTGCGACCTGATCGTCGACGAGGCCTTCGCGGAGGGCGACGGCCGGCAGACGGCGCTCGACCGGCTGTTCGATTACCTGCTGATACTGATCGTGCGGCACGTGGTGAGGAGCGGTCTCGTCGACGGCGGCGTCCTCGCGGGGCTCGCCGACACCCGGCTGGCGCGTGCGCTCACCGCGCTGCACGAGGCGCCGGGCAAGCCTTGGTCGCTCGAGAACCTCGCCGAGGTGGCCGGCATGTCGCGCACCCGTTTCGCGGAGCGCTTCCGCGTCGTTGTCGGCCGGACACCGATCGACTATCTCACGCTCTGGCGGATGACAGTGGCGCGCCAGCGCCTCGCCAAGGGCAAGTCTGTCAAGAGCGTGGCCGCGGAGGTCGGCTACGACAGCCCCGCTGCGTTTTCGCGGGTGTTCTCCCGCATCGTCGGGCACTCACCGCGCGAACAACAGGACAGCGCATCTCCTGAGTAAGCCTGCTTTGATGCATCCGCCCTCCGGGAGCGGTCGGGCGGAAATCCACCCGTCCAAGGCGTTCAGCTACCCCTTGACGTCAGCAGGAGCTGGCCGATTCGGTCCGCCCGCTTCGGAGAAGGGCCGCCGGAACAGCGAACGCTCCGCTTCCGACCCAAGTCAGGCGAACACGCCGCCGCCCATTGAGCGCCGTTGCGTCTGAGGGTCAGCCCGCCCGCGTGATCGGCCGGGCGAAACGTTGCTCCAGCACCTCTACCCCCCATTGCTGTCCGGGCCGCTCCTCTACAAGCCGGAAGCCGTGCGACTCGTACAGGTGACGGGCGGCATGTAGGCCCTGGAACGTCCAAAGGTGGACGGCGTCGAAGGCCCGCAGCTCGCAGAAGCCCACAGCGGCGGTCAACAGCCTTCTGCCGACGCCGCCACCGCGCAATCCGTCATCGACGATGAACCAGCGCAGATGCGCGATGCCCGCGCCGATGTCCTCGCCGTCGATGGCCACCGTGCCGACGATCTGCCCCCGGCGAACCGCGAGCCAGAGGCCGTTGCAGGGATGATCGAGTCGATCTGCGAAATCGGCCAGACCTGCGGCGATGCGTGCCTCGAACGCGCGTCCGAACCCCGCAATCCTCGCGTAGTGCTGGGCGTGCATCTCCGTGCAGCGCGCGAGAGCACCGCTCTGGTAGCCGGCCACGAGGGTCACTTCGGGCGGATGCGTCGAGACCTCGGGCGCCCCATCCGTCTGTCGCAGATCGTGCGTCATCGTTCAGCTTAGTCCCCCGGGCGGTGCGCCGACATCATGTTATCCAACCCTCGCCATTCCTGGTCTGGAGTCCTCCGCGACCCGACCGATCCGCCTGTCATGGGTGAAGGCATCCGATGAACGAACAACCGCGCCGGCGCTTCTCGGCGGTCTCCCGAGCCTGCGGGCTGGATCGTCCAATAACGCCGTGCTCTTGGCTGTGGCCCAACCAGGCGATCACGGCTTGAGCCGCCGGGCGCCGGCAGATCGATCGAGATTGCGGCGCAAGAAGCGGGATGCGCGACCCCGTGGACGCGGTGCAGACCGGATGGCCTTCCGCGACTGAACCGTCCCGCCAAGTCCACTTCCGTGAACCGCAGCATGACCGCGTCCGAGCAGACGATTCTGCTCGCCCTATCCGTACGTTGGGGCGGATCGTTCTTCCTCACGCGCGTCGCGCTCTCGGTGCTGCCGCCGACGACCCGCTCCGCCCGAGGCGGGAACCTCCGGCCGAGCCGTTGCGGAGAACGGCGGCTGCGCCTTTCTCGTATGCCATCGTGAACCCCGATCGTTGCTGTGGCTGCATTCTCCGGGACCTGGTCGCGCAATGCCGGTGCTGCTCAGCCGCGCGTCCTGGCCTGCTCGCCGAATCGGGGCGATGCCGTCATCCGGGGGAAGGCGCGCTCGACGATGTCACCCACGCGGTCGGGCGCGCAGATCGGTCCGAGCACCTCACGATAGAGCGGATCGGAGATCACCGTGGCCGACCCGACCAGGGTCGCCACGAACTGGAACATCAGGAGGTCGAGGTCCACCTCGACCATCCATCCTGCGGCCTGCGCCTGCCGCAAAGTTGCCCTCTGCTTCTCGGCGAACCGCATCATCTTGGCCTTAAGGCCCGGGCTCGCGCATCGGACGACCTCCGGGTTCCGGACCGCGTTGTAGTGTGCGGGGTGTTCGTTGGCCCATTGCAGATAGGCGCTGGCGAGCGAGCGAAGCTGTTCGACCGGATCACCGCCCGATGCGGCCATCGCCGACTCAGTCGCCGCGATCAGCCTGTCCACGCCGTCCTCCGCCAGCGCGGCGAGGAGGTCCGTCCGGGTCTGGAAGTGTCTGCCGGGTGCAGCGTGCGAGACGCCGAGGTCGCGGGCGAGCGCCCGCAGACTCAGCGCCTCGATTCCCTCCGCACCTATCACCTCGGCCGCCCGTTCGAGCAGCGCATCGCGCAGGTTACCGTGATGGTAACGCCGCGCGCCGGATGGGCAGCAGGATTCGCGATCCAATGTTGACACAGCCTACAAAGGCTCCCAGTTGTGTGTTGTCGCTGACAACATAGCGGGTCGCGGCGCCGTGGCAATGATCCGAGGAGATCATCGTGTCGTCCCTTCCTCAAAGCACCGAAGTCCTTATCTGCGGCGCCGGCCCCGTTGGCCTCACGCTCGCTCTCGGCCTCGCGAAGAGGGGGCGTCAGGAGCATCGTCGTCGATCAGAAGCGGGAGCTGGACACTCACTCCCGCGCAATCGCGCTGTTTCCACGGACGCTGGAAATCTTTCGGTCGCTCGGCGTGGTCGAGGATTTGATCGTCAGCGGCGAGCAGTCGTCCCACCTCCGGCTGCGCCGCGCGTCAGACCGCAAGACCCTCATCGACTTCGACTTCGGAACCTACGACCCGATCACGCAGTGTAACTACTTGCTCGCCATCCCTCAGAACCGCACGGAGCGCGTCCTCTTCGAGCACGCCCAGCGCAACGACAGGATCGAGCTGCGTATGGGATGCTCGTTCGTTCGATTCGAGGACGATGAGGCCGGCGGGTGCGTGCATGTTCGTCTTCGCGAAGGGGAAGGCGTCGAGAGCGTCGTCGAGGCGCGATTCCTCGTGGGGGCGGACGGTTCCCACAGCAGCGTTCGGCAGCAGCTCGGCTGGGAGTTGCAGGGTAAGACCTACGCGACTCGAGCCGTCCTTGCCGATGTCGAGGTGAGCGAGGAGGCGGACACCGCGGACGGGTGGCTCGCCGAGCCCGATCGCCCGTCGCTCCTTATGTCGATCCGGTATGCGCCGCGGATATGGCGCTTGATCGAGCAGGGCATTCCCGACACGCTGACGGACGCCGAGCTCGCCGATCACGCGCGAGAGCTGACAGAGGTTCTGTTCGGCGAGGGGGCCTGGCGGAAGACGGTGTGGACCTCGGCCTACCGCAAGCACGAGCGCGTGGCGCCTCATTTCCGGAGCGGGCGCGTGCTGCTGGCGGGGGACGCCGCGCACCTCAACAGCCCGGCCGGCGGGCAAGGTCTGAACACGGGCATCCGCGATTGGACTTGCTTCAGTTTAGTGGAGAGCGGTGTGGTGGGCGATGCCCCTTTCGAATTGGGTGGGGCTGGTGAAGCCGAGCGCCGAGTGACGGCGTCGGGGATTGTAGAAGCCATCGATGTAACGGGCCAGCGCGTCGATGGCCTCGGCTCGCGTCTGGAAGGCGGTGCGCCAGACCAGTTCGCTCTTCAGCGTCTTGAAGAACGTCTCGACCATCGCGTTGTCAAAGCAATTCCCCTTGCCAGACATCGAAATCACGATGCCATGTCCTCGTAGTTCCGCCTGATACTCATTCGCACAGTACTGACTGCCGCGGTCGGAATGATGCAGCAAACCTGGTCCGGGCTGCCGGACGACGAGGGCACGTCGCAGCGCAGTCAGCGCGAGCTCCTTGTGAAGACGGTCGCCCACCGCCCAGCCCACGACCCGTCGAGAGTACAGGTCGAGGACCACCGCCAGGTACAGCCAGCCCTCCCGCGTCCAGATGTAGGAGATGTCGCTCCCCCACTTCCGATCCGGCCCAGCCGCCGTGAAGTCCTGGTCGAGGTGGTTGGGCGCGATCGGGAAGGCGTGGCCGCTGTCCGTCGTGCGTCGGAAGCGGCGCGGCTGGCGGGCCTTGAGCCCGTTCTCCCGCATCAGCCGGGCCACGCGTCGCCGGCCTGCCGCCAAGCCCTGCTCGCGCAACTCATGCGTCATGCGCGGGCTGCCATACGTCTCGTGCGAGAGCGTGAAGGCGGAGCGAACATGGGCAAGCAGCACGAGGTCCTCGCGCTGCCGTGCCGAAGCCGGACGATTCTTCCAGGCAAAGTAGCCGCTCGGACTGACGTCGAGGACCTTGCACAGGCGCGCGACCGGGAAGTCCTTCTTCGCCGCGTCGACGAGGCGGAACCTCATCGACTTCCCTCTTTGGCGAAAAAAGCCGTGGCCCGCTTCAGGATCTCCCGCTCCTGGCGCAGCACCTCGTTCTCGCGGCGCAGGCGCTTGAGCTCGGCGGCCATGTCCTCCTGCCGTTCCGCCGGCGGGTGGTCCATCTCCCGCTCACGTCGGCCGTCGATCCAGTTGCGCAGCGTCGAGAGCCCGACGCCTAGATCGGCGGCGACTTCCCGGCGGGACCGCCCGCTCGTCTGCGCCAGTCGCACCGCCTCGGCACGAAACTCAGGGGTAAAGGTTTGCTTCCGGTCTGACATCGGAACCCTCCTCCTTCAGGAAAAGAGCTCTCCACTTTTGCGAGGCAAGTCCAATGTCGGGCTTGTTCTGGTGGTCGGCGCCGACGATCCGGATGGCGACCCCGGGCAACAGCGCCGCCGCCTCCTCCGCGGTCATGCGGGCGGCCAGCTCCGAGCCCGCGCCCGACTTGTCCGCGTAGACGCTCGATCGGTCGCCGAGCACACCGATCTTGACGACGCCGTCGGAGAAGGCCTCCGCGGCCGGAGCACCGGTCGGGACGAGGGCCGCCGCGAGCGCGCGGAACGCGGCGGCGCGGCCGCGCGCGCCGAACCGTCCGGTCATGGTCGTCCTCCCCGTGTCGTGACGCTCGGGCTTCGGAAGCGTGGTCGCGGCGCTCAGCCGCCGCGGCGTCCCTGGCCGAACAGGATGGCCTTCGACTCCTCGGTGACGGTCGGAGTCGAGTTGACGGCCTTACCGGCCGCGTAGGCGCGCTGCACGGAGGGGCGCACCGCCAGGGCATCGAGCCAACGGCGGACGTTCGGGTACTCCTCGATCCGCTGACCCTGCCGTTCCCACAGCAGGCATCACGGGTAGGCCGCCATGTCGGCGATGCCGTATGCGTCGCCTACGATGAAGGGGCGATCGGCCAATCGCTCGTCGAGGACCCCGTAGAGGCGCGACGTCTCCTTGACGTAGCGTTCTATCGCATAGGGAATGCGCTCGGGCGCGTAGTGGCTGAAATGGTGATTCTGGCCGAGCATGGGGCCGAGCCCGCCCATCTGCCACATCAGCCATTCCAGCGTGGTCTTGCGGCTGCGCCGGTCGTCGGGCATCAGGCCGCCGAGCTTCTCGGCGAGGTAGATCAGGATCGCGCCGGACTCGAAGACCGGAACGGGCTCGCCGCCGTCGGCCGGCGCGTGATCGACGATGGCCGGCATGCGGCCGTTCGGGGAGATGCGCAGAAAGTCGGGTTCGAACTGCCGGCCCTCGCTGATGTTGACCGGCACGATCCGGTAGGCCGCTCCAGCCTCCTCCAGCGCCAGCAGGATCTTGTAGCCGTTCGGGGTCGTCCAGAAATGCACGTCGATCATGGCGGAGAATCCGATCCTTCGTTGGAGAGGTGGGCGCGAGCCGCCCTCGCAGCCAGGCCGTCGAAGAGGGCGAGCGACCGGTCGCGCCAGGCCGCGACCGGGTCGTCCGCCGCCAGGAGTCCGCGCGGCGACGAGCATCGAGCCCACTGGAACGCGGCGAATACGATGTAGTCGGCAAAGTTCGGGCGCTCGCCCCCCAGGAAGGGTTGCGACCGGATGGTCGCGCGGAGCGGCTCGAGGGAGGCCCGGAAGGCGGGCAGGGCCTGATCGGCGCCCGCCGCGACCGCCTCGAGCGTCGCCCCGAACCGCGCCTCCCGCGTGCGCCTGAAGTATTCTTGGTCGCGCTCGTGCAGGATGGTCCAGACGTCCAGCACGATCTGGCGCCCGATCCCGGGAATCACGACCCCGTCGCACCAGTTCCTGACGAACACGATCCCGGCTCGGGCCTCGCGCGGACCCAGCAGGGACGGCCGGTCGGGATACTTGGCGTCGAGATGACAGGCGATCGACCAGGAATCGACGATCACCGCGCCTTCGTCCACTAGGACGGGAACGCGATCCTGGCCCGAGAAGGCGATGGTCGCCTTGTCGGTGAAGCGCCACGGCACCGTGTCAGCCGAGAGGCCCTTGTGCGCAAGCGCCAGACGCACGCGCCAGACGAACGGACTGAACCGGACGCGCTCGTCGGCCGCCGCGAGATCGTAGAGCTTCAGCGCCATCGGACCCGTTCCACCGCGCCATTCAGGCCGCGTCGGCCTGCTGGACGGGTTCGGGCTTGCTCCACGCGTAGGCCTCGAACGCCGCGTCGAGGGGCGTGGCCGCGACGTGATCGATGTCGTTGCCGAGCACCTCGTACCCGATGGCGACGATCGCCTCGATCAGGTTCTCCCGCGTGTAGCCCGCCGCTTCGAAGCGATCGAGCTCGGCCTGCCCGACTTGGCCGCGAGTCCGGGTCATGGCGGCGGCGAAGCTGCGCAGCGTCTCGAGCTTCGGGTCGGCCAGCGGGTCGCCGTGGCGCAGCGCGGACAGGATTGCCCCGGGAATCCTCTCGCGCGTGGCGATCGGCGAGTGCACCGCCATGCAGTGATGGCACTCGTTCTCGTAGTCGATCGCCCGCAGGACGATCTGGCGTTCGAGCACGGACAGGGTGCGCCTGGCAAAGGTCGCGCCGGTCTGCCGATAGATTTCGTACATAACCGGCGACTCGGCCATGATCCCGTGCAGGTTCGGCAGGAAGCCGTAGCGCTCGAGCGAGTCGGCCGCGATCGGCTTCGACCGCTCGGGCGCGGTCCCGGGGGTGTGGATGGTCAGGTCCATGACGGTGCCTTCCTGCGATCAGTGGACGGGATTGAGGGCTGGCTCGCCGCGCAGCGCCGGGGCCACCTCCTCGGCGGTGCGCCTCTGGAGATCGACCAGCGATTCCTCCGAGTAGAAGGCGAGGTGCGGCGTCACGATGAGGTTGGGAACGGTCCCGATCCAAGTCTCCGCCGTCGGCGGCTCGGTCTCGAGGACATCAAGCGCGGCGCCGCCTAATCGCCCCGATGCCAGCGCCGCGCACACTGCGGGAAGGTCGACGAGGCCGCCGCGGGAGGTGTTGACGAGGAGGGCCCCGGGCTTCAGCCGCGCCAAGCTCTCGGCGTTGACGACGTGGTGCGTCTCGGCCTCCAGCGGCACGTGGAGCGAGAGGATGTCGGCCGCCTCCCAGGCCTCGTCGCGTTCGACGCGGCGGGCCCCCAGCCCCGCGATCGGGTCCTGAGGGACGAACGGGTCGCACACGAGGATGTCCAGGCCCAGGGCGCGCGCGATGCGCCCGAACCCGAGCAGGACGAGCGTGCGTCCGCGGAGGCGGTGGAGAGGCGCGACGGCGGCCACGTTCCACACGCCCGCGCGGGTCTGGTCGATCCCGCGGACCAGCCCGCGGGCGAGCGCCAGCATCAGCGCCAGGGTGTGATCGGCGACTTCTTCGATGCAGTAGTCCGGGACATTGGTCACCCGGATGCCCTTGTCCCGCGTCGTGGGCAGCGGGATCGTGTCCACGCCGATGCCGTAGCGCGCGATGATCGCGCAGCGCTCCAGTTGCTGGACGAGGGTCGGCGGAAGCCTCGCGTAGCAGTTCAGCAGAGCGTCGGCATCGCGGCAGACCTCCAGCAGAGCTTGCGGGTCCGTGGACGGCGCGACGACCAGATCGGCCAAGCCGTCGAGGATTGCGCGTTCGGGCTCCAGGTTCGGGAATACGTGGTCGGTGACGACGACCTTCCGCCTTGTCATGGTCAGCCCCGCCACGGCTCGAGAATGGCAAGGAGTTCCGCGTTGACGCGGTCGGGCCGCTCCTCTGGAGGCAGGTGCCCGCATTGCGGAATGGCGACGCCGCGCACGTCTCCGGCCATGCCCTGCCACACGGCCAGGACGTCGAAGGTCCGGCCCACGAGGTCGAAGTCGGCGCCCCAGATCGCGAGGGTCGGGCACGCGATCAGCCGGTCGGCGTCGGCCTCGTCCTGCGCGAGGTCGACCGGTCCTGCCCGGTAGTCCGCGAAGGCGCCGCGGAAGGCGCCGGGCCGAGAATAGGCGCGGACGTACTCCGCCACCGCCTCCTCGCCGATCGCACCCGGCGCGTAGGACCAGCTATCGAAGAAGTGCCGCAGGAACATCTCCTCGCGCCCTGCGACCAGCGCCTCCGGAAGATGCGGCACCTGCTGGAAGTAGAAGAACCAATAGAGCTTGGCGAGCCGCGCGTCCGTGGCCTGGAAGACCACGCGCGTCGGTATGTTGTCGATCACGACGAGGCGGTCGATGGCCTCCGGGTAGTCCTTGGCGAACCGTGTCGCGACACGGGCGCCGCGGTCGTGACCGACGAGGGCGGCACGCCCGATGCCGCAATGCGCCATCAGGGCCCGGACGTCTCCCGCCATCGACCGCTTGTCGTATCCCGTATCGGGCTTGTCGGTCGCGCCATAGCCGCGCAGATCCGGAGCGATGATTCGATACCGCTCGGCCAGGACGGGCCACTGATGGCGCCGCGCGAAATGCGTCTCCGGATAGCCGTGCAGAAGCAGCACGGCCGGGCCCGCACCCGCGTCGAGGTAGTGCATCCGGATGCCGTTGACCTGGGCCGTATGGTGCCGTGCATCCGGAGTCATGAGGGTCTCCCCTTTGCAACCAGCGTGCGGACAACCGGGAGTCGTGAGAAGAGGTGACGCGGGAATAGGATCTATACGCGACCTGTATGAGTACGTGCTGGAAGATCCTGGGCGCTCGTGGCGACGGGGACCGTGGCGACGGGGACCGTGGCGGCGCGAGCGAGCGGCGCGTGCCGAAGGATGCGTCGGTCTCGCGGGCGTCGTCGCCCGCCGGAATCCACCGCCTCGATCGGCAGTCATCGGTGACCGGTCCGCCGCGGTCGGCTACGGGGTGTCGGAGCTCCGGACGATACGGGGACGGTATGGATGAACGACCTGATCACGGCCATGCGGACCTACGTGCGGGTCGTGGAGGCCGGCAGCTTCACCGCCGTGGCGGCCGAGCTCTGTACCACCCAGCCGACGATCAGCCGGCAAGTGGCTTCGCTGGAACAGCATCTCGGCACGCGGCTCATCACCCGCACGACCCGCGCGCTCGCCGTGACGGAGGACGGTCGCGTCTTCTACGAACACGCCCTGCGGTCGCTCGAGACGCTGGCCGAGGCCGAAGCCGCGGTCGGCAGGCGCAAGGGCCGGCCGTCCGGAACGCTGCGACTCACCGTGCCGGTCGTGTTCGGGCGTCTGCACGTCGTGCCGCGCCTTGCGCTGTTCGCGGAGCGCTACCCGGACATCCGCGTCGATCTCATCATGAACGACGCCTTCTCCGACCTGGTCGAGGAGGCGATCGACCTCGCGATCCGGGTCGGCGAGATCACCGATCCGGGCCTCGTCGCGAAACGGATCGGGATCACGCGGCGCGTCACGGTCGCCGCCCCGGCCTATCTCGCGAAATGCGGCGAACCCACGTGCCCGGGCGACCTCGCCGCCCATGACTGCATCGTCTACACGCGTCTCGTCGCCGGCCACCGCTGGTCGTTCACGAGCCCGGATGGACCCGTCTCAGTCGACGTCGCGGGTCGTTTCCGGGTCAACAATTCGGAAGGGGTGCGCGAGGGCGTCATCGCGGGCCTCGGCATCGGCGTCGTGCCGATCTGGGCGTTCCGCGACGAGATCGAGACGGGACGGGTGAAGATCATCCTCCCCGCTCACCGGCCGATGCCGTTGCCGATGCAGGCCGTCTACCCGTCGCGCCGGTTCGTTCCGCTCAAGGTGCGGGCAGCCATCGACTACCTGAGAAGAGAATTTCTGCAGGACGCACGGATCTCTGGCGCCGGTTGAGAGCGTTCGAAGGGCTTGGCCTTACCTCGGCTCGAAGGGAAAGTTTCCGCAACTGGTCGATCATCGGTCGTTTGAATGAGCGACGAGAGTCGGGATGTCGTACAAGTGCCCGACTCGCGGATCCACGCGTTTGCGGCGGTCCTCGTCGTGTGCACGGTCGGGGACCATGCCGATGGCCGATTCGCGAGGACGTATCCGCGGAAGGCCGATGAGCGGGTCGTCGACCGATCTTTCGACGCCGGCGTCTTCGCGAACCTTCCACCGTCGATCCTACGGAACGGGACCAGGATCGCGGTGGTCGAAGTCTGCGTCGACGGGCGGAGCGAGCGCGCGGACCTTAGCCGATCCGATAAGCCATGACCTGATGCGCTCCCTTCATGGGCGCGTACGGCCCGGTGCGTCCCATCCGGCGTTGCACCGGGTGACGAGCCCACGAGTTTCTTGGCTATCCGGATTGCGGTGTGGAATGCATCAGGTGCTCCTATCGGTCTCCCGGCTGTTTCACCCCCTCAAGCAGCCCACTCGGCCGGGTGACAAGTCCCGGTCGAGGGCGCAGTCCCAGACGACGCGCCGCGTACACTGCCCGCCTCGCCGCAGGCAAGGGCCCGATCATCGCCGCTGCGGATCGGCACGAAACACAGGATCTGGCCCACCCGATAGAAATGGTGCCTCGACAAATGAAACCTTCTCCGACCTATCCTTCTCGCCACGTTCTTGCCGACACGAACGCGGCGTTTGATATTCGTCGGAGATGGAACACACCTTTGCTCAACGTGGAGGGTTTGCATCAGCGGCCCTATGAAGCGTCAACTGCACGAGATCTCACGGTCTCCGAAAATCCTCGTCCTTCAGGGCGGGGAAGATGTTGACTGCCTTCGACTGTGTAACGCGGCGAGCCTTGCAAGCGAAGCGGCCTTTACCGAGAGGATGGCGGAATGATCGACCTGATCGAGTTCGCGGGTGGCGATGCAGGCCCTTGGCGGGTGACGCGCGCGGAGTCGCCGCTTGGGGAGCGTCTGCCCAGCGCAACCCGCCTTTCCGTCAGCCTTCCGATCGGCAACATGGGACAGCGGACCGGTCCTTCGACCGGCACGATCTGGCGCTTGCGCGGGGTGGTGAGCAATCTGCGCTATACAACCAGCAACGAGGCGCAGCGGCTACGCGCCGTGCAGCCACCTCTCGATCGACCTTCGGCGACGCGGGCCGCCCTGATCCCGATCAGGAAGTCGGCGCGCTGGTGGGAGCTGGCTCAGGACGAGCGCCGGGCGATCTTCGAGGAAACCTCGCACCACACGAGCATCGGCCTCGGCTACCTGCCGGCGATCGCACGGCGACTCCACCACAGTCGTGACCTCGGCGAGCCGTTCGATTTCCTGACGTGGTTCGAGTTCCCGCCGGAGCACGAGGTAGCCTTCGAGGCGCTCGTCGCAGCGCTACGCGCTACCCGCGAGTGGACCTTCGTCGAGCGCGAGGTCGACATCAGGTTGACCCGTGATGCGCCAGGCTGATCCGGTGATGACGGCCGATCTGGAACCGAGCGACGACCTGCTGCTTCCGCGGCTTCGGCTCGGCGAGGAGGCCGCTTTCCGGATCCTCGTGCGGCGCTATCACGTGCGGCTCGTGGCGATCGCCCGTGGCGCACACCTGACGCGGGAGGCGGCGGAGGAGGCGGTGCAGGAGGCCTGGATCGCGGTGATGCGCAACATCGCGGGATTCGAGGCGCGCTCGTCGCTGCGCACGTGGCTGACCGGGATCGTCCTGAACATCGCGCGCAAGGCCTCGGTCTCCGCCAGGCGCACCGCGACCTTCGCGGAACTCACGCCACGGCATGACGAGGACGAGGGATCCGGTTTCGACGCCGATGCCTTCCTCGCCGACGGCCACTGGCGTGAGGCGCCCTGGCACTGGAGCGAGATCGACTTGGAGCGCGGGCTCGCGGGGCGGCAGGTCTGGCAAGCGGTCGAGGCGGCCATCGCCGCTCTGCCGCCGGACGAGGCCGCCGTGATCCGGCATCGCGACATCGAGGGTTTCGGCCCGCGCGAGACGGAGGAGTTGCTCGGCCTCGGCGAGGCGCGTCAGCGCGTGCTGCTCGATCGAGCGAGGCTGAAGATCCGACGGGTGTTCGAGGCGTTGACCCGCGACGCGGCGCGAGCGTGACGAGCGGAACGGGCGAGGATGATCGGATGCGGTGTCGAGAGGCGGCGGAGCAGGCAGGCGCGTTCGTGGACGCGGAGGTGTCCGGACGCGTTCGATGGCGCATCCGGCTTCATCTCGCGACCTGCAGGAATTGCCGGCGTTTCGTGCGGCAGATCGCGCTCACGCGCGACGCTCTCGGCCGGCTCCCGCCTCCGCCCCTCGACGCCGCCCGCGAGGACGAACTCGTGGCGGCCCTGCGGGAGGCATCGCGGTGAGCGCCGGTCAGCAACCGGTACAGATCGAGGTCGCGATCAGGTTGTGCAGAGCGCGACTCTTCCGGTCGAGCGCCGCGGTGGTCCCACTGCGCCCGTCGAGGGCCGAGCCCCCCGGCTTCGTCGTACCGTTCGACGTCACTTGGCGGAACAGCGCCTGTGGCATCGTCGATGCCGAGCCGACCGCGGCCGGCAAATGGTCGACCGGCGCGGCACTGACCGGGAACGCAGCGAAGGTGATGAGAGCGATGGCGGCGAAAGCGGGGCGGGTCATGATCTTTGTCCCTACGTGGTTTGGAGCGGGAAGCGTTCAGACGAAGGCGACGACCATCAGGCTGAAGAAGGCCGCGATCGCGCCGACGATCGGAGGAAGGGCGCGGGCTGGATCGAACATCGAGGTTCTCCGCGGCGCGTCGATCGCGCCATGATCCTGAGTGCCTGCAGGAGGCCGGATCCGCGTGCGGCTGCGCACGCCGGATGCCGCGCGGACGGAGCGGGACACCGGGATGCCTGACGCGATACCCCTGCCGGGCGAGGCGTTCGAGTGGCTGGAGGCCGACGGGCTCGGCGGTTTCGCCTCGGGCACCGTTTCGGGCGTCCGGACACGCCGCTACCACGCGCTCCTGCTCACGGCGGCGAATCCGCCGACCGGGCGGACGGTGCTCGTCAACGGCATCGAGGCCTGGATCGAGACCGCGGCCGGACACACCGATCTCAGCGCCCAGCGCTACCTGCCGGACGTGATCCATCCGCGCGGTTTTGAGCGAATTACGAGCTTCACTCACGAGCCCTGGCCGTCATGGACATTCGGCCTGCCGGATGGCACCGAGATCACCCAGGAGATCTTGGTTGATCCCGATGCCTGCGACACGCTGCTGCGATGGCGGCGGATCTCAGGCGCTGGTCCTTGCACGCTCGTCGTCGTCCCGCTGCTCTCGGGACGGGACTATCACAGCCTGCAAACCGCAAATCCCGCTTTCGACTTCAAGCCACAAATCGGCGGCGCGGAGACCGGAACCTGCGTCACGTGGCATCCCTATCCGGATCGACCGGCGATCTCCGCCCTGACCACGGGCACCTATCGACATGAACCGGACTGGTATCGCCAGTTCCTCTACGCGGCGGAGCGGGCGCGGGGACTCGACTGCGTCGAGGATCTCGCCGCGCCCGGCAGCTTTCGCTTCGATCTCGCGGGGCCCGAGCCCGGGCTGATGCTGCTACGCGCTGGCGAGAGCGGGCCGGTCCGCGTCCGAGCCTTGGCTGACCGGATGATCGCCGCGGCGCGCGCGACGCGGGCCGGTCCGGATCTTCGCCGAAGTGCCCTGAGCTACCGGGTTGATCGAGGACGGGGCAGTACCCTGGTGGCAGGCTTCCCCTGGTTTACGGATTGGGGGCGTGACACCTTCATCGCGCTGCGCGGCCTGCTGCTGGCGACCGGCGAACTCGACACCGCGGAGAGCATCCTCAGAGCCTGGGCGGGCGTCGTCAGCGAGGGCATGATGCCCAACCGTTTCCCGGATTCCGGCGAGGTACCGGAATACAATTCCGTCGACGCCTCGCTCTGGTACGTGGTCAGCGTGTACGACTTCTTGGCAGCCTGCAGGCTGGTTGGGCGCTCCGTCCAGTCCGAGCCAGCTCTGCGTACAGCCTGCCTCGCGATCCTCGATGGCTACGCTGCCGGTACCCGTTTCGGCATCCGGGCCGATGCGGATGGTCTGATCGCGGCCGGTCAGCCCGGATGGCAACTCACGTGGATGGACGCCAAGGTCGGCGATTGGGTGGTCACGCCCCGTATCGGCAAGCCGGTCGAGATCCAGGCCCTCTGGATCAACGCCCTCCACATCGCGGCGACGCTGTGGGAGCCGCGCTTCTCCGAGGCCGAGACCGCGGCGCGAGCGAGCTTCGCGCAGAAATTTCCAAACCCGGTGGGTGGCTTATTCGACGTCGTCGATGTCGACCACGTCCCCGGCACGCACGATGCGGCGGTGCGTCCGAACCAGATCTTCTGCGTCGGCGGTCTCCCGTTTCCGCTCCTGACTGGGGAGCTCGCCAAATCCGTCGTCGATGCGGTCGAGCACAGGCTTCTGACGCCGCTCGGCCTGCGCACCCTGTCGCCGGACGATCCCGCCTATGCCGGTCATTACGGGGGCGACGCGCGGACGCGAGACGGTGCGTACCACCAGGGCACGGTCTGGCCCTGGCTGCTCGGTCCCTTCGTCGACGCGTGGCTCTCGGTCCGCGGCCGCAGCGAGGCGGCCCTGACGGAGGGGCGGGCTCGCTTTCTGCCGCCGCTGGAGCAGCACCTCGGCGAGGCCGGCCTCGGTCATGTCAGCGAAGTCGCCGACGGCGATGCGCCCTATCGACCCGGCGGCTGCCCGTTCCAGGCCTGGTCGCTTGGCGAATATATCCGCCTGCGCCGGATGCTCGGCCTCAAAGCGTTCTGAGGGAGACCGCAATGCCTGAGGGCCCGAACGCATCCCACCTGTTCGAGACCGAGGAAGGACGCCGTCTTCGGGCCTGTGCCGCGGACGGGTGGCACCGCTGGGGACCGTATCTCGCCGAGCGGCAATGGGGGACGGTCCGCGAGGATTACAGCCGGGACGGCACCGCCTGGGACTACCTGCCCCATGATCACGCGCGCTCGCGGGCCTACCGCTGGGGCGAGGACGGCATCGCCGGGTTCAGCGACGACAAGCAGCTCTGGTGTCTCGCGCTGGCCCTCTGGAACGGGCGGGACCCAATCCTCAAGGAGCGGATGTTCGGCTTGACCAACGAGGAGGGCAACCACGGCGAAGACATGAAGGAACTCTACTGGCTCCTCGACGGCACGCCGACGCACTCGTACATGCGGATGCTCTACAGGTACCCGCACGCGGCGTTTCCCTACGCCGAGCTCGTGGCCGAGAACCGACGGCGCAAGGGCCGCGACATGCCCGAGTACGAGCTCGCCGACACCGGTGTACTGGCGGAGAACCGCTGCTTCGACGTCACGGTCGAGTACGCCAAGGCCGCCCCCGACGACGTGCTGATGCGGGTCTCGGTCGTCAATCGCGGGCCGGAAGCGGCCGAAATCCACGTCCTGCCCCATCTGTGGTCGCGCAACACGTGGTCGTGGCGCGAGGATCCGAAGCGGCCGCTCCTCCGGCTCGTCGAGGGGCCAAGCGTCGAGGCGACCCGCGCCGCGGGTCCCTGTCGGCTGTTCAGGGCCCTACAGCCGGCCGAGTTCCTGTTCTGCGAGAACGAGACCAACACTGCTCGCCTGTTCGGCGTGAGCGGATCGTACCACCCCAAGGACGCGATCAACGACGATGTGGTGGCGGGAACCCGCACGCGGGTGAACCCGCTCCACGAGGGCACCAAGTGCGCGGCGCTGAGCCGCCACACGCTGATGGCCGGCGAGACGATCGTCTTGCGCTACCGGTTGTCCCCGGCCGACGCGCCGGGTCTCGACGACGCGGGTTTCGAGGCGGTGTTCGCGCGTCGGGTCGCGGAGGCCGACGCCTTCTACGCCGCCCTTCAACGCGACATGACGGACCCCGACGCACGCCTCGTCCAGCGCCAGGCCCTGGCCGGCATGCTCTGGTCGAAGCAATTCTACCACTTCGACGTGCGCCGCTGGCTGATGGGCGATCCGACGCAGCCGGAGCCCCCAGCGGAGCGGCGACACGGACGCGACAGCGAGTGGGCGCACCTCAACAACGCCGACATCGTCTCGATGCCCGACACCTGGGAATACCCCTGGTACGCGGCCTGGGACCTCGCCTTCCACTGCGTGACCTTCGCGCTGATTGACCCAGAATTCGCCAAGGGCCAACTCGTGCTGCTGACGCGCGAGTGGTACATGCACCCCAACGGCCAGCTGCCGGCCTACGAGTGGGCCTTCGGCGACGTGAACCCGCCGGTTCATGCCTGGGCGGCGTTGCGCGTCTACCAGATGGACGCCGCGCTCACCGGGCGACCCGACCGGACATTCCTGGAGCGGGTGTTCCACAAGCTGATGCTGAACTTCACCTGGTGGGTGAACCGGAAGGACGCGGACGGGCGCAACGTCTTCCAGGGCGGCTTCCTCGGACTGGATAACATCGGCATCTTCGACCGCTCGGCGCCGCTGCCCACCGGCGGCACCATCGACCAGGCCGACGGCACCGCCTGGATGGCGATGTACACGCTCAACCTGATGCGGATCGCCCTTGAACTGGCCGCCGAGGACCCGGTCTACGAGGACATCGCGACCAAGTTCTTCGAGCACTTCCTCTACATTGCCGAGGCGATGACCGACATCGGCGGCAGCGGGGTCGGCCTCTGGGATGAGGCGGATGAATTCTTCTACGACGTGCTGAACCTGCCCGACGGCAAGATGCTGCCGTTGCGCGTCCGCTCGCTGGTCGGGTTGATCCCGCTTTGCGCCGTCGAGGTGCTCGACATTTCCTTGCGCGACCGATTCCCCGGCTTCGCGCGCCGGGCCGAGTGGATGCTGCGTAACCGTCCCGACCTCGCCGCCTTGGTCTCGCACTGGAGCCAAGGCGAGGGTGAGGGACCGCCGCCCGGCCCGGGCGGCGACCGGATGCTGCTCTCGCTGCTGCGCCGGCACCGCATGAAGGCGCTTCTGGCGCGGATGCTCGACGAGACCGAGCTCTTCTCCGACCACGGTATTCGCTCTCTGTCGAAGGCGCATGCCGAGCACCCGTTCGTTCTCGATTGGAGCGGTGCCCGCTACTCCGTCGACTACGAACCAGCGGAATCGACGACCGCCACGTTCGGGGGCAACTCGAATTGGCGCGGTCCGGTCTGGATGCCGATTAACATCCTCCTCATCGAGGCGCTCGACCGCTTCGGGACGTTCTATGGCGACGACACCCGCTTCGAGTGCCCGACCGGCTCCGGCCGTTATCTCAGCCTGCCCGAGATCGCCGACGAGTTGAGCGAGCGCCTCTGCAGGCTATTCCTGCGCGGGCCAGATGGACGCCGGCCGGTGCTCGCCTCCTATGGCGCTCTCGCCGACGATCCGCATGTGTGCGACTGCATCCCGTTTCACGAGTACTTCCACGGCGATACCGGCGCAGGGCTCGGCGCGATGCATCAGACGGGCTGGACAGGCCTCGTAGCACTGCTCCTGAGGCCCGGGCGCCTCACCGCACTGCCGATCACCCGCGCCATCCCGTCCTGACGATCGGGCCCCCCGGCTCCGGTGTCTTATCCTGCGGGGGAGACACCGCGTCGCTGAAGTCGTCCATCGCCGGCTGGTTCGGCGCGCAGATGAAGGAGGACCGCTCCCGGCTCCTCGATCCAGACGTAACGACGAGCAGCATCCAGACCGACGCAAGTCCAGAGCTGACGTACCCCGCTCCGCAAGACGACCGCGCTTGGCTCTCGCCATCGTCTCATAACCGTTCGCGCCTGTAGGATCACGCGATCCCCGCTATGGCGATGCCGAGGTGCTGTGGACCGCGGAGGGAAGCGCCCGGTCGGTAAGGCGGCGGGTCGTCCAGGAGCCTCGGTGCGATGAGGCGCCGGCAGAGCGTGACAAGGGCGATCTCGGCCTCGATCCGCGCGAGGGGCGCGCCCACGCAGTAATGGAGGCCACCGCCGAACCCGAAATGCTGGTTGTCCGTCCGGTCCGGATCGAACCGGTCCGGTTGCTCGAACCGCGCCGGGTCGCGGTTTCCGGCCGCAAAGAGCAGCACCACCGACGATCCCGGCGGGATCGTCGTTCCCGCCACCGCGATGGCGCCGAGCGCCTTGCGGGTGCGGAAATGGACGGGGGGCTCGTAGCGCAGCATCTCCTCGATCACGCGGGGTGCCCGCTCGGGGTCGGCCTTCAGCTTTCGCAGCTCCTCCGGATGCCTGAGCAGTGTGAGCATGCTGTTGGTGATGAGATTCACCGTCGTCTCGTGACCCGCGACGAGGAGCAGGATCGCCGTCGAGATCAGGTCTATGTCGCCCATGGCCGCGCTGCCCCGGCCACCGTGGGCGGCGAGCCCGCTGAGCATGTCGTCGGCCGGATGGCGGCGCTTCTCGCGGATCAGCCGACGCATGTAGTCGGAGATCGCGTCGAAGGTTGCGGCGATCTCCCGCCGCCCCGCCTCGTCGTGGCGCACGTCGGGCTCCAGGGCCGTCGCGAGGCGGATCGCCCAGACGTGGAATTGCGCCTCATCGGCCTCGGGCACGCCGAGCAGCTCGCAGATGACGGCCACCGGCAGCGGATAGGACAGGTCCTCCACCAAGCAGACAGTGTCGCGGCCGTGGCACTTGTCGATCAGGGCATCCACGAGCTTCGCAACCTTGGCGTGAGATTCCCGCACCCGGGCGATCGTGAACTCCTTCATCACGAAACCGCGCAGGGTGTCGTGGTCGGGCGGATCGCGGAAGATCAGCGGGCGATGGCCGTTGACCACCCGATTCCGGATCGGGTTGAGGATCCAGTCCTTCAGAGGGTTGCCCGTTCTGGGTCGCCGCGAGGGCGGCAGGTCTTCCGAGCTCAGCCGGGGATCGAAAATCAGGCTCTTCAGCGCGGCATGGGTGCTGACGACGTAGCTGCCGTCCGCCTGCCGGGACACGGGCGTCTCGCGCAAGCGCGCGTAGAGGGGATAGGGGTTCGCCCTGTTTCTCGGATCGAGAACCTGCGCGAACAGCGTCTCGTCAGGCATGGGCCGTCTCCAGAGCCGTAACCGATCGGCCGGAGGATCGCCGCGGGCTGGGAAAGCCGGGCTCCAGGGTCTCGATCCGCGGCTGGTCGGTGGCGCCGAGGATCGGCGGGAAGGCCGCCCCGTCAGCCACGGCCTCGGCATAGGCGGGAAGCCAGCGTGCCTGATCGAAGGAGAGGGCCGCGACGGTTCGCCCGGCCCGGCCATAGACGGCGAGGAACCGGTGCGAGGCCCGCGATCCCTGGACGATCGCGAGCGCCTCCGCCCCCTCGGTCAGGCCGGCGAGCTTGATGTTGAGACCGAACTGGCTCGACCAGAAGGAAGGCACGTGCTGGTATTCGACCTGGCCCGTGGGCGGAGCAAGCATGTTCGCCGCCGCGTGCCGGGCCTGGTCCACCGCGTTGCCCCAATGCTCGACGGTCACCAAGCGGCCGCCGGTGAGTGGGTTCGGCCAGCGCGCGACATCGCCGGCCGCGTAGATGGCGGGATCGGGCTCCCCCGTCGTGGTCAGGGCGCGGCAGGCCGCGTCGCAGGTCAGGCCTCCCGGGTCGGCGACGAGGGCGGCCGCGGCGAGCCAACCCGTGTCGCGCGTCGCGCCGAGGGCGACGATGACGAGATCCGTCGCGATGTCCGCGCCACCCGCCAAGTGGGCGCGGCGGACTTGTCCATCCTCGCCGGAGAAGGCCACCACCTTGACGTTCGGGCGGAGGTCCACTCCGGAAGCCCGCATCCGCCCGGCGAGTGTGGCCCCGATCACCGTCCCGAGGAGGCGGGCGAGCGGCGTCGGGTTGGGATCGACGAGCGTCACCGCCAGGCCGAGATCGCGGCAGCAGGAGGCGGCCTCGCAGCCGATCAGGCCGGCGCCGACGATGAGGACGCGGCTCGGCCGCAGCGCCAGCGCGCTCCGCAGGGAGCGGGCATCCTCCAGGGTCCGGATCGTGAAGATCCCGGCGAGATCGGCGCCTTCTCCGGGCCATGGCCGCGCCCTGGCGCCGGTGGCGATCAGGAGCGTCTCGTAGGGAAGCGTCGCGCCGTCGGCGAGGCGCACCACCCGGCGGTCCCGGTCCAGGGCGACGGCCGGCAGGCCGAGCCGCCACTGCGCGCGCAGACGGGTGAGTTGCGGAAGTGCGGTCGCGTCGGGGTGAAGCTCGCCCGCCAGGACGTGCTTGGACAGAGGCGGCCGGTCGTAGGGCCGGTGCGGCTCGTCCCCGACCAGGGTCAGAGGGCCGTCATAGCCGCCGTCCCGCAACGCCTCCGCGCCCCGCAGGCCGGCGAGGGAGGCGCCTACCACGACGATGCCCGGTCGCTGCCCGTCCGTCACGGCTCGTCACCCTCGGCGAGTCCGGCGGGCTCGATCGCGATGGCCCGGACGGGGCAGGCCTGCTGCGCCCGCTCGACCTGCGACCTCTTCGCCTCGGGCGGCGCCGGATCGTAGAACAGGATCTCGTGACCGCGCACCTCGAAATGCTCAGGGGCGGCGTAGCAGCACTGCGCGTAGCTCTGGCAGCGGTTGAGATCGACCACGACACGCATTCAGGGGCTCCGAAGAGATGTGCGGATGACCGGTCGGTCGGGATCTGCGCCTGCCCGAACATCGGAGCGGCTCATGTCCAGGCTCCCAGGCGGCCCGACTCCAGCGCTTCCCGGGCGCAGCGATAGCCGAGTTCGGCCGTCGTCTCGAAGCTCGACCACGCCCGCAGATCGACCCCGGCCAAGGAGGGCTTGAGCAGGACCGCAGCCCGGGTGACGGCCGCCATGGTCTGGGCGTCGCTCGACACCATCGCGGAGCGCAGGAGCAGGTGCGCGATGCCGGGGAGCTGGTCCGAGATGCCGAGGAGGCGCCGGAACGCCTGCGCGCTCCGGCCCTGCCGCGGCATGACCTGGAAGGCGGCGTCGCTGCCGACATCCACGGCGAGAACCGGCCCGCGGTCGAGATCGGCCATCACGTCGGCAGGCAGGTTGTTCATCATGCCGCCGTCCACGAGGATGCCGTCCGCACTCGCCACCGGGGGCAGCAGGCCGGGAATGGCGATGCTGGCGCGGATCGCCCGGTCGAGGGGGCCCGCCCAGTGGACCATTGCGGTGCCGGTCGTGAGGTTCGAGGACACGCAGAAGAACGGGCGCCAGAGATCCTCGACGCGGGCATCGCCGAACCGCTCGGCCAACCCCGCATCCACCTTGGCCCCGCGCGTCAGGGCGTGGAACGGCAGGGTGTAGTCGTCGAGGGGGTTGCGTCCGACGAAGGAAGCCACCGTGTGGGTCTCGATCGCGTCGAGGCTCCAGTCAAGGGCGACGCTGGCGGCCAGGATCGAGCCCATGCTGGTGCCGCCGACGAGATCGATGTCGAGCCCGGCCTCGCCGAGCGCCCGCAGAACGCCGAGATGGGCGAGGCCGCGGGCGCCGCCGCCGCCGAGGACGAGGGCGCGGGCATGGCCGGACGCGATCCGGGCAAGCCGGGCGAAGTCGCCACCGTGGTTCTCGCGAACCTGGAGCCGCAGGGAGAAGGGCAGCGCGGCGACGTCGGGATGCAGAGGGCGCGGCAGGCGCGCCTCGGCGGGCTGCGCCACGGCGAGGTCCATGCGGATCCAGTCGGAGCGGATCGAAGCGAGATAGTCCGCGGCGCCGGGCCGTGGCGGCGCGCCTGGCTCGGCCAGCAACAGGACGTGGTCGGCGTGGCGCAGGCAGAGCCGGCACCAGGGGCAGTCGATCTGGTGGGCGACGAAGACCGTGCGGTCGTGCGTTTGCTCGTAGCGGTGGAACCACGCCTCGTCGGCCTCGGGGGGCCATTCGGAGAGGCAGCCGGTCCGCCCCGGCAGCGCGGCATCGAGGGCCTGCGCCAGCCGCTCGCCGAAGGCCGTCGCCTTGAGGCCCTCGGTCACCGCCAGGACGGCGAAGCTCCGCGGCGCATGGCTCAGGGTCACGCCCGTATGGGCGGTGCGCAGCCGCGCGGCCAGGATCCGGGCGAAATAGAGCAGCGTCCCGGGATGGGCGGCGATCAGATCCTCGAACGACGCGCGGGAGAGCCGCAGGAGGTGCGTATCGCGCAGGGCCGTTGCCGTGACCGAGCGCGGCTCGCCGGTGAGCAGGGCGAGTTCGCCCACGGTATCCGGAGGGGCGAGTCGGATGAGGCGGCGCACGCTGCCGTCGCGCGGGTCGCGGATCGAGAGGCCGACCGCGCCGCTCACGAGCGTGTAGAGGGCGTCGGCCTCGTCCCCCTCCTCGAACAGCGTCCGCCCTCCGGCGACGGCGACGGAGGTCATCCGCGCCCGGATCGCGACGTCGGCGTCTCCGTCGAGGGGGGCAAGAAACGGAATCTCCGTGCGCCCCGAAGCCCGGGCGGCAGGGACGGGCGCCACGTCGCAGGCGCCGAGGCGTTCGGCCTCCGTGGGTGGTGCGGATAGGCCGCCGAGCCCGGTGAGCCTCGGGGAAGCGGCTGGGGCCGCGCCCGGAGGAACGGAACCGGGGTGCTCGATGCTCCGGTCGCGTCCGATCTCGGCACTCATCGGCCGGCGCGCCGCTGCAGATGATCCCCGAGGATCCCGAGCGCCGCGCCGCTGCCGACGCGACCGAGGCCGAGGCGCAGGCGGTCCGTGGGGACCGGCGCCAGCGCCGAGTGCCACAACGCGGAGGGCAGCACGAGGACGCCGTCCTCGGACGCGAGAGCCTTCGAGAACTCGGTCGCACCCTCTCGCCCACGGAAGCGGGGGCAGGCGAAGGCGAGATTCGTCGGTTCTTCCGGATCGAACAGGTTCGGGTAGCGATCGAGCAGAGCACGCAGACGGTGGTGGTTGCGCCGCCCGATCGCGCGGGCGCGGCCGGTCAGGCGCTGCTCGGCCCGCAGCGCGACCTGCGCCAGGATCTCGCTCGGTCCGGCGAGGCAGCTCGACAGCAGGCTCTTGACCGCGAGGACGCGGTCGAGCGCCCCGCGGTCGCGACAGGCGGCCCAGCCGACGCGCAGGCCCGGAAGCCCGAAGCCCTTCGACAACCCGTTGATGGAGATCCCGCGCTCGTACACGTCGACGACGGGTGGGACGGCTCGGCCCGGGTCGAGGTCCGTCTGGCGATAGACCTCGTCGTTGACGAGCCAGAGCCCGTGTCGGCGACAGAGGTCGACCAGCCTCTCCAGAGTCGTTCGATCCAGCGACGCGCCGGTCGGGCTGTTGGGAAAATTCATCAGCACCAGCCGCGTGTTCGGCCGGATGGCGGCGACCAGCCCGTCGAGATCGAGGGTCCAGGCCGGTTCCGGTCGGAGGGCGACGCCATCGGCCGCGCACAGCCGCGACACGACGAGCTCCGAGGGTTGGTAGATCGGCACCACCACCACCGCGTGATCGGCCGGACCGAGCAGCGCACTCAGCACGCAGGCCACTGCTTCCTGCGCCCCTGCGCTGACCAGCACGTCGTCGGCAGCGAGCCGGCGGTAGCAGCCGGCGATCGTGGCGCGCAGCCAGGAGGCGCCGCGCGGGTCGGCGTAGCCGAGGTCGGCCCTCCGCCAGCGCCGACGATCCTCCGGGCCGGCAAGGCGCAGCAAGGCGGCGAGCGACAGCGGCTCCGAGTCCGAGGCGGCGAGGTCGTGATGCGCGCAGGCCGACCAGCGATCCAGGTACGCCGCCAGCGCGAACGACCCTGCGGGCGCGATCCCGTGGTCCGTATCGGGGCCGGGCGCCTCCGTCCGGGCGCCGGCCCAAAGGCCCGGTGCAGCGTCGTCCTTGAGCGCCATCGCCGGCCTCACGCGCGCCGCTCCGAGCCGGCGGCGACGCGCAGGTAGGTCGCGCCGATCCGAGCGGCGGCCCGCATCGTCCCACCGAGCGAACCCGCGACCTTCGAGGATCCGCCCAACCGGCGCCGGTAGGGCATAGGCACCTCGCGGATGCGCAGGCCGGCTCGCGCGGCCTGCATCTGCATCTCGATGTTCCAGCCGTAGGTCGGCTCGCGCAGGGCGAGGGCCCGCAGCACGGCGCGGTCGATGGCGCGGTAGGCGCACATGTCGGTGTATCGGACGCCGTAGCGTAGGCCGATGCCGAGGCCGGCGAGCCGGCCGGCGAGCACTTGGTGCCAGAGCATCGATCCGGGCTCGCGGCTGCCCAGCGTGCGCGAGGCGAGGACGAGGTCGTGGCGGCCGGCGAGCACCGGCCCGGCGATCCGGTCGATCAGGTCGCCGCGATCCGCGCCGTCGCCGTCGAGATAGACGATCACGCGCGAGGCCGGATCGGCCGCGGCCGCCCCGAGCGCGCAGGCCCGGCCGTAGCCGCGTCCGGCCTCGATCACCCGGGCGCCCGCGGCCCGGGCGACGTCCTGCGTCCCGTCGGTCGAGCCGCTGTCGGCGACGACGACGTCCGCCGCGTAGGCCGGCGGGATCTCGCGGATCACCGCGCCGATCGCTTCGGCCTCGTTCAGGGTCGGGATGACGATGCTGACCGGATGCATCGCTCAGAGACTCCAGCGCAGGCCGCAGTTCCGGCACGGGGCGGGCGGCACGTCGGAGAGGAGCGACGTCCGGAAGTCGCGATAGGCCGCGCCGTTCCAGATCTCCCGGAGCGTGGCCTGCGTGGCGTCGCCCAGCGTGTAGTTGGAATAGCCGCGCACCGAGAACGGCGCGATGCAGCAGGGCAGCGCCCGACCGTGGGCGGTGACGTACATCAGGGACCAGGGTCGCCGACAGGTGGCCCAGGCGCGGTCCTCCTGACGCTTCAGGCTGATTCCGGGCTCGGTCGCGCCCGAGGCGTCGAGCGTCACCCCTAGCGAACGGCCGATGGCCTCGGCCTCGGCGATGGCGGCGGCCTCCGCCGCCTGGGTGCTCTCGAACAGCGACAGGTCGGCGCGGGCCATACCGTACCCGGCCTCGTCGAAGACGAGGCGCTGCAGGTGCACCTCGGTCACGCCCATCTCGGCGGCGAGCCGCACGAAGGTCGGGAGCTGGTCCACGGTCTCCTTGAGGCCCGTGAGCCAGAGCGAGACCCGGGGGGTCGCGGCGCCGGTCGCCTTCTGGAACGCGACGAACTTGCCGACGTCGCGCACGATGCGGTCGAAGAAGTCCTTGCCCCGCACCCGGCGGTACGAGGCCCGGTCGGCGGCATCGAGGGAGACGCGCAGCTCGTCGAGCCCGGTATCGATCAGCTCCTGAAAGCGCCTCGGCTGCATCAGGGTGCCGTTGGTGTTGAACAGGACGTAGGTGCCGCGGTCCTTGAGGTAGCGGACCATCCGCGGCAGGTCCTTCACCAGCATCGGCTCGCCGACCCCGTGGAGCACGACCCGGGCGACGTCCGGAACCTGGTCGACGATCCGGCTGAACAGCGCCCAGCTCATGTCGGCCGGGGGCTCCAGGGTCTCGAAGGTGCGCGGGCAGGTCTCGCACAGCAGGTTGCAGCGGTTCGTGACCTCCAGATAGAGGCAGACCGGCGGCGCCAAGGCCTCGGAGGCGCGGTCGGGGCCGACCGCCTCGAAGTAGCGGCGCGGGTCCTTCACTGCGGCTGAGGCCGTCATGGTGCGGTTCCTTCCGGGAGAGCGGAGAGGGGTGCGGTGCAGGCCTGCCGCAGGGAGCGGGCGGCTAGGAAGAGGGCCGGGACGAAGACCAGCGACGGCCACAGGAAGCGGTCGTCGAACGGGTCGATCAGGAACAGGATCGGCGCCGAGCCGAGCCAGATCAGGGCCGGGGCCGGCGCGACCACCGCGGGCAGCGCCAGCCAGGGATAGTACCAAGCGTAGTGTGGGCTCGCCGCGCAGGTGGTGAGGGCTGCGAGGAGCCCGGCATCGCGGCACAGCGCGACCGCGTCGGGCGCGGTCTGCCGGTTCGGGCCGAAGGCGATCCGGAGCGCGAGGGCGGCGAGCGTCAGTCCGGCGCAGACCAGGTAGGTCCGCAGCAGGCTCGGGGGGCTGAGCCCGAGATGCCCGAGACCGGCGAGCAGCCAGTAGCCCACGCCGGTGTCGTAGCCCTCCTCGGCCCCGTAGCCGCCGGCGAAACCGAACACGTTCGGGCCGGCAGCGAGGTAGGGCAGGTACAGGACGGCGATCACGGCCACCCCGGCGAGCATAGGCCGCCACAGCCGGCCTCCACGGACGAAGGCGGGCGCGACCGCGACAGGCAGAACCTTCACCAGCGTCGCCGCGCCCAGGAGCGCGCCCGCGAGCCCGTACCGACGACGGGTGCGGGCCAGCAACGCGATGCCGAGGAGGCCGATCGCCACGGCATCGACGTGCCCGTCGCGCGCGAAGGACCACAGGGCCAGCGGATTCCAGGCGTAGATCAGGATGCGGGCCGAAGGCAAGCCGGCGCCGCGCAGAACCGCGAGCATGGCCAGCATGCCCAGGGCCTCGAAACCCAACATCGCCAGCTTCATCCCGGTGACGCTGTGCGATACCTGCCCGACGGCGGCGAAGACCAGCTGCGCCGCGGGCGGGTAAATCGTACGAGCGTAGTCCTTGCGGTTGATCAGCGGGTAGACCGCCGGGTCGCGCAGCCGCTCGAGGGCGGGGTCGGCCGGGATGTAGCGGTAGGGGTTGATTCCGGCGGCCTGGACCTGCCCGTCCCAGACGTAGCGGTAGATGTCGGTCGACAGGAACGGCAGCGCCGGCAGCAAAGCGGCCCGCAGCAGCACGGCGATGCCGAGGATCGTCCATAGGGCCGCGCGCGGCAGCCGCTCCCGCAACACGAGGCGCACGGCGAGGAGGTAGACCGCGAGGCCGACCGCGACCACGCCGATGAAGGCGTTGGATTGGGGCGCCGCGCCGACGGTGTCGGCGCCCGGCACCTGGATCGCCAGCGCGCCGACAGTGACGGCCAGAAGCAGGAGGCCGAGGGCCGCGAGCCGATGAGCGGGGCTGGCGAGAAGCCGGATCATGCCGGCACCAACTCCGACGCGCGCGCGAGCCGCGCCAGGACCGAGCGCGTCGCCGGGGCCGCGTAGCCGGTCCTGTCGGCGGCGAGCCGCGCGAGCGAGGCCGCGTCGTCGACGTCGTACCAGGGCTCCAGCTCGACGAGATCGAGGCCGATCTCGCGCGCCCGGGCGCGGGTCGCTTCGGCGACGGTGTCGGTGCTCCAGGCGATGTCGGCGAACAGGCGGGCATGGGCCTGCTTGAGGCCGAGGATGTAGTAGCCGCCGTCGTCGCAGGCGCCGAACACGCCCCGCTCGCCCGGTTCGAGCAGGATCCGGGCCGCCTGGATCAGGAGCCGCGTCGGCAGGGTCGGGATGTCGGAGCTCAGCACGCAGGCCGCCGCGTGACCGTGCGCCAGCATGCCCTGGACGGCCTGCAGCAGGCAACGGCCGAAGCCCTCGACCTGCGCCGCGGTTGTGACGCTTCCATCCGCCAGGACGAGGTCGGTTCCCCGCGCAAGATGGGGGATCACCAGAGCCTCCGCGCCCGGCGGCGCGAAAGCCGCGTAGGCGGCAATCGGCGCGGCGCGGGCCGCCTCTTGGATGTTGGCGGTCGTGTCGCGCAGGAAGGCGGCGCTCAGAGCCGCTGCGTCGTCGAGGGTCAGCGGCGGGCACAGCCGCGTCTTGGAGCGCCCGCTTCGCGGCGCTTTCGCCATCACCCCGATCGCGCAGGTGGGGGCCGGTCCGGAGGTCGGTCCTCGTGCCATGTAGAAGGCTCCCGCGTGGTCAATGGAAGGGGCGGACGATCCCGAGGCGGATCGTCTCGTCCGGCGGTATCTCGGTGGCGGAACCGGGCGTGAAGGTCGGCAGCGCGCGCAGGCGCTCGGGCGTCAGGCCCATGAGGGCGACGTGCTCGCCCAGGAGCGCCACCGCCTCCACCGGCACGGCCACGAGCCGGGACCCGAATCCGCTCCAGGCGACCGCTCGCAGGCCTAGCCAGCCCAGCCCCAACGCACCGTCGAGGCGCACGGCCATCTCGCCCGCGCCGTCGCCGCGGCGCACGAGCCCCGTGACGCGGCCGAGGACGGACTGGGACTCCTCCGGCCGGAGCAGGAGGCGGCCGGCGAGGTCGCCGACGCGCACCGGCTGCGGAAACCGGTCCGCCGCGCGACCCGCCATCTCGGGCGCGGTCATGCCGGGCTTCGGCATGTGGTCGGGGGCCGGGGAGGGGCCCGGCGTCTGCGCCTGCGCCGATGCGGAGAGCGCCAGCGTGAGCAGGCAGGTGCCGACGGCGCACCGGATCGCGCGGACGCTCATAGGCCTGCGAACCAGCCGAAGCCGCGGCTCTCCCAGTATCCGCCGGGGTAGGTGTTGGTGACTTCGATGACCGTGATCCACTTCGGATTCTTGTAGCCGAGCTTGACCGCCATGCGCAGGCGCAGCGGGTATCCATACGGGTCAGGCAATTCTTCGCGGGCGTATCTGGTCGCGAGCAGTGTCTGGGGGTGCAGCGCGGTCGCCATGTCGATGCTGCTCGGGTAGTCGTCCGCCGTCTTGAAGGCGACGTACTTGGCGGTGAGGTCGGCGCCGACGCGCTCCAGGAACGCCCGGAGCGGTACGCCCGACCACTGCCCGATGTAGTCCCAGCCCTCGACGCAGACGTGGCGAATGATGATCTCGCGCTCGGGCAGCTCCGCGATCCGGCGGCGCGTCCAGGGCCGCTTGTCGGAGATCAACCCGGCGAGTTCCAGCCGCCACGCGTCGCCGTCGATCGGCTTGACGTCCTCGACGTCGTAGTAGGCGTTGAAGCGCGGCGGCTTCAGCACCTGGGACCCCGGATACTCGGGCGCGAGCTTTCGGGGATCGAAAAGGGCGGCCTGGACGCCGTCGTTGAAGTCGGACATGGCACGGAGCGCCCGCCCGACCGCGCTCGTGTCCGTCACGTCGCAGCCGGTCAACATCGTGAGCGCGCCGAGCGACAGGCCGCCCCGCAGGAGGCCGCGACGCTCGATCCTCCGGACCAAAGCGCGGTGGTCGTCGAGGATGCCGGGATCCGGCACCTTGAGGGGGCGGAACGGCGACCTCATCGCGTCGCCTCCCGCGCCGTGGCAGGGAGGGCCGGGCGGCGTACGGGGCCGCCGGTCAGCATCGCCCACAGCGTTCGCGGCACGAGCAGGGACAGCACGACGTGAACGACGAGGAAGCCGACCAGCACCGCCATGCCGGCGAAGTGGACGAGGCGCGCGCCCTGGAACCCGCCGAGCAGCGCGACGAGCCCGGAGAACTGGACCGGCTTCCAGATGGCCAGGCCGCTGACGACCTGGCCGATGCCGGCCAGGATGGCGACGATGTAGAGGATCTTCTGGACGGCGTTGTAGGTCGTGAGGTCCTCGTGCGCGAGCTTGAGCCGCAACGTGTCGCGGACGGTCTGCACGATTTCGCGCGGACGGATCGGCAGGAGGCGCTCGCGCAGGCGCCCGGTCGCGACGCCGTAGACGAGATAGGCGGCGCCGTTGGCGACCAGCACCCACATGGCGGCGAAGTGCCAGAGCAGGCTCTCGGCCGCCCAGGATCCGATCCGGGCCGACTTGGGGAAATAGATGCCGTGGATGATGACGGAATCGTCGTAGATGCCCCAGCCGGACCCGATCAGCACCACCATCGCCGCGGCGTTCGTCCAGTGCATGACCCGTACCGGCCAGGGATGCAGCCGGCGAGGCACAGCTGTGGACTGCGTCGGCGCAGTTCCAGGGTTGCCTCTCAACACGGACATGAACCGTGATCGCGTGGAAGGACGTCGAGCATCCCAGCGTGGCTTATGCTGCGTGCGTGCTTCACGGGTGTGGTTTGTTGTATCATGCTACAACTCCTAATTCATTTCGTCTTCCGGCACGATATCGTTTAAATCCGTTGCGCTTTGATTCGGTCGGCACACATGTCAGATCATGTATTAGTCAAATTACTATCGACTTTGACGGTGAGGGTTCATGCCTTCGCATTCTGCGAGATTCAATCGGGGTGGCGATTGCGGAAGCAGGGCATCGCTGACGCCCTGCTCGTCCATTATGTCTTGTCAGGCACCGGGACTATCGTCGTCGGCGACCAGGAGCCCGTGGCCTTCGGGCCGAACAGCATGGTGATTCCGCCGCGCGGCGTTCCTCACTCCCTCGGTTTCGCCGGGGCCATGCACACGGTTACAGCTCGAGATGCGCTCAGGGTGCTTCCCGACGGCCTCGTCGCGCTGACGGCCGGCGACGGCAGTCGCGACATCCTCGTGGCTTGCGGCGCGATCTCGGCCAGTTACGCCGGCGCGCTCGGCCTCTTCGACCGCCTGCAGGGCGCATTGATCGAGGACCTGTCGGGCAACGACCGACTGCGGCACGCCTTCGCCTTCATGATCGAGGAGTTGGTCCAGCCCGGACTCGGCACGCAGGAGGTGACGAGCGCGCTGATGAGGCAGTGCCTCGCCATTCTGCTGCGGGTTCACCTGAAGGAGCGGGGTACCAGTTCGCCAATCTTCGCGGCGCTGCGGGATCCGCGGCTCATGCGCGCCGTCGCGGCGGTCCTCGACGCACCCGGCGCCTCCCACACGGTCGATAGTCTCGCTGCACTCTGCGGGATGAGCCGGTCCGCGTTCGCCGAGCGGTTCTCCGCCATCTTCGGCGAGGGGCCCATCGAGTACCTGCACCGGGTCCGCCTGCGCCTCGCGGCACAGTTGCTGACGACGTCGCCCATGCCCGTGAAGGTCATCGCCGCAAGTGTGGGCTACACCAGTCGAAGCTACTTCTCGCATGCCTTCAAGGCGGCCTACGGCGTCGATCCGAGCGCATACCGCGGTCGATGCGCGGACGCGGCCAAGGCCATCGAACCCGGATCCAACGCGACCTTCGACTCCGCACAGGATGTCACGGGCGAAGATTGAGCGCGCGCTGGCCTGGAGAACCGGCAGCCCATGCGACGACGACATCGAGCCTACCATCTTCGCGATTTCCCGCTCGATTTTGCGGATCGAAGGCAGGCATGGAAGCGGACTGGCGTGCGTTATCGTCCAAAACAGGTGCTGCGCCGCATATCCCGTGTCGACAATTTCAGATCGGTCGCAGTCCTATGGCGAGCGGCACCGTTGCGACGTGCGCGGCGGCCGCACGTGCATGAGGCGCCACATTCGAGGTGATCGCCTGACATGCGATGGAACAAGGCTTGTTTCACGTGCCGTCCGACCAGCGACGGACGCGGTGCGGCTTCCTGGTTCCCCCGCAGGAGCGAGTTCGCATCACCTTGGCCGAACTTCGCAACGCCGATTGCGAAGGCGCCAGCCGATACTTGCGGAACCGCTGGTAACGGACCGAGCGACACACGCGAAATAAATGTGACTAACCCTGATCGAGGATTGCGCCGGATGTCGGCATGAAAGTTTTGATTGCAGCCAGCCCCCTTACGGGCCACGTCAACCCCCTGTTGGCTGTGGGACGACTGCTGGCCAGGCGCGGCGACACCGTCTTGGTGGTGACCGATCCTTCGTTTCGGCAGAAGGTCGAATCTTCGGGTTTGCGCCTCACAGCTTACGAAGACAGGGGTGCGGCGACCTATCTGGAGCCGCACCTGCCGCCTGGACCGGTGCGGTGGACGCACGAATTCGAGCACCGCTTCATCGAACCGATGGCGACGCAAGCCGCGGTTCTGCGCGAGACGATCCGGACGGAGGCTCCGGATGTGATCGTGGCAGGCAGCCTGTTTCTTGGGATCTTGCCGCTTCTTCTCGATGCGACGACGTGCCGGCCTCCGATCATCGTACTCAACATCAGCTTTCTGTTCCTCGACCGTCCCGACGATGCGCCGGTCGGCATGGGGCTGCTCCCGGCCCGGGACGACATCGAGCGTGCTCGCTACGCCGCATTGAAGGTGGGTCTCGATGCCTCATTCGTCCGACCGGTTCGCGCCCTCACCGACGCCCGCCTGGCCCGGCTCGGCGCGCGACCTTTGCCAGCCTCGTTGACCCAATCGCTCGCGATACTGCCCGACGCATTCCTGCAGCCGAGCGTCCGCGAGTTCGAGTACGATTTCGGTACGTTTCCTCCAGGACTGCGTTTTGTCGGGCTGCTGCCGACCACGCCGATGGCGGTCGCGGTACCGGAATGGTGGCCGGATCTGGAGAGCGGCAAGAGCATCATCCTAGTGACACAAGGCACGCTCGCAAACGCTGATTTCAGCGAACTACTTGAGCCGACGCTCCAGGCGCTTGAGGGGCGCGACGATCTTCTCATCGTTGCAACAACTGGCGGGAGATCCGTAGAGGAGATACACTGTGAAATACCGGCTAATGGCCGGGTCGCCACCTTTCTGCCTTTCGACGTGCTTCTCCCCAAAATCGATCTCCTGGTAACCAACGGGGGCTACGGAAGCGTCTCACAAGCTCTCGCCGCTGGCGTTCCGATTGTCTCCGCCGGCTTGACCGAGGACAAGGCCGAGGTCGGAGCCCGGATCGAGTGGTCGGGCGTCGGCTTGAATCTTGCGACGAACCGCCCGACCGTGGACGCCTTGCGTTGGGCCGTCGAGAGGGTGCTCACGGAGCAGCGGTTTCGCGAACGTGCTCGTGTGATGGCACGGGCCTTCGCCGATCTGGACCCAGGGCGCGAGATCCTAGCTGCCATCGACGCTCTCACCCACGTGTCGGGGTAGAGTTTCGACTTTCGCTCTTAGCGGAACGCGCGCCAATCCCTCTTCTTTCAGGGAGAGGTTGTAGGCGCGCTCGCGGCGACAGCCGCGATCAGCGACCTTGGTTCTCGATGTACTGCTTCAGGATCGAGAGCGGGGCGCCGCCCACCGACCCGGCGAAGTAGCTCGGTGTCCACAGCACGCCTCGGCTCTTCCTGACAGACCAGAACGAGGCGATCTCGGGGAACTCCTTCTTCAGCAGGCGGCTCGACACTCCCTTCAAGCTGTTGACCAGTTCCGAGAGCCGAACCTTCGGCGGATAGAACACCAGCAGGTGAACGTGGTCCCGCTCGCCGTTGAACTCGCGCAACTCGACCTCGAAGTCCGCACACACGCTGGCGAAGATCGCTTGGAGCCGGTCGAGGTGCGCACGGGTCAGCACCTTGCCCCGCCGCTTCGTCGTGAACACTAGGTGGGCGTGCAGGGTGAAGACGACGTGCCGCCCGGTGCGAAGCTCCATAGACCAAACCGTCTCGATGCCCTATGTCAAGGGCGTGACCACCCTTACAGACCAAACGGTTCTGAAGACCTTCAGCTTCCGCGTCAAGGACGCGACGAGCGGCTGATCGCGCTCGGCGATGCGGTCAATACGGTCTGGAACTACTTTAACGAGATCAGCATGCGCTCGGCACAGCGTGGTCCGATCTGGGCGGCCAAGAAGCAGCTTCGCGTTCTGACCAAGGGCAGTGGCAAGCTGCTCGGCCTTCCGTCGCAGGTCGTGCAAGAGATGATCAACCAGTACGTCATAAAACGGAAGGCTGCGCGCCGTCCGAAGCTTCGCTGGCGTGCGAGCCGTGGGCCCAGGCGGGCGCTCGGGTGGGTGCCGTTCACGAACCAAGACATCGCCCTCGACGGAACAACCGTGCTCCTGCGTGGCCAGCGCTTCCGCCTGTGGCTGCACCGCGCCGTCGAGGGGCGGATCAAGTCGGGCAACTTCAGCCAAGACGCGCGCGGCCGTTGGTACTGCAACCTCGTGTGCGAGGTGCCCCGTTCGCAGGGGCGCGGGCGCGATGACATCGGCGTCGATCTCGGGCTCAAGTCCGTCGCCAAGTGCTCGGACGGCACAGGACTTGAGCAGGCGCAGTTCTATCGCTGCCTCGAACCCAAGCTCGCCGAAGCGCAGCGCAAGAGGCGCAAGCGGCAGGTCAAATCGATTCACGCCAAGATCGCCAATCGGCGGAAGGATGTGCTTCACAAATTCTCTCGGGCGCTCGTGGATCGCGCCCGCAAGATCACGGTCGGCGACGTGTCGGCCTCGGCTATGACGAAGACCCGGATGGCGAAGAGCGTGCTCGACGCCGGATGGTCTACGCTACGCGGCATGCTCCGGTACAAATGCGATCACGCAGGGGTCGCCTACGCCGAGGTGAACGAAGCCAACACGACACGGACCTGTTCGTTCTGTGGGCGCCTCAGTGGACCCACGGGGCTGGCCGGTCTCAGCATCAGGCGGTGGACGTGCGGCGAGTGCGGATCAGAACATGAGCGCGACCAGAATGCCGCGCGGAATATCGCTCGTCTCGGATGTGAGACGCCGTGCCCGTCCGGGCATGGAAGCCCCGGCTTTTAAGTCGGGGAGACATCACGAAGGTGCATCATGACAGCGCGATGACGCCTTCACATAACGTCATGCAGGTGATCGAGAGCCCGTTCGATTCCTCGCACCGGTCGAAAAGCGCCGTCGGTTGGATCTGCAGCCCCGAATGTGGCGTGCACGATCGATGCACCTTCCACGCCTGACGTCGACGAACGGAAATCGGGACGGCCGCGCTGTCCCGATCCGGGCGGGCGAGCGGGAAAGAGCTTTCGGACGCTGTGAAGGCCGGGCAAGGACTGCACGGCTATCCAGAGTGTAAATCATCAAGATTCATGTTCCGCGTTCCGGTTTCAAACGTCGAATGTCTGTAACAGACCCGTGTTCAGGAGCTCCAGGTGCGGATTTTCGCACGCACGCATGACTTGAGAGATATCGCTAGCCGGCTTATCGCTGCGGTTTTTGTCACCGATCCAATCGGTTATTCAGAAATATTTAGCGAATTCGGCCAACGGTCATTCGCCCGCATCCGCCAGAACGCTCTTCGCGCCATGTCGCCTCAGACCAAGCAACGACCGCCTGGACTCGCGGGCAGTGCTGCCCACATCCTGAGCCAACGTTGGCATGCCGCTCGGAAGCCGGGTATGGCGTTGCCGCCTTACGAAGAGATCGCTCTCGGCTCGCTCGGTCGTTTCGCCGATGGCACGGTGCTGGTGCGCCTCGACGGGCCAGATCTCGTCCACCTGCAAACGGCATCAGCCGTCGCTACATGGCTCGAAGGGACGCCCCGTCATGCCGCCGGACACCAGCGGAGCGACTGCGCGCGGCTCTTGGATCAAATCGTGCGACGCGCCCTCCGGACCGGCCAGCCAGAGCGGCAGGTTGCAAGCCGCGTCGAGAACGGCATCGTCGAGGTTCACGAGATCCTCGCGTTGCCCCTGCACACGCACTGGGGCTTCCCGGTCGCCCTCGTCCACGTCAGCGAACCCCAGACCCGATCCAGTCTCATCGAACAAGTCTACCAGTCGACCCGGGAAGGGGTTCTCGCCCTCGCGCCCGTGCGCGACGCGGACGGACAGCTGTGTGATCTGCAGATCGTCACCCTGAACGCCGGCGCCGCGCAGCTGATGCGCCGGTCGTTGGACAGCCTGTTGTGGCAGCATCTTTCCGAAGTCTACATGGGTCATCACGCGCAGGAGATCACAGCTCGCCTGTTCCGTGTCGTCGAGAACGGCGGAAGCGACAATTTCGAGCTGGAATTCATCGGGGACGATGCGGAATCCTACCTCAAGATCGCCGTAGCCCCACTCGGCGACCTGCTCGTAGTCACCCTCGTCGACATCACGGAGCTGCGCACCCGCGAAGCCTCCTTCCGGATGTTGTTCGAGGCCAACCCGGTTCCGATGTGGGTCTTGGACGCCGGATCCTTGCGCTTCCTCGACGTCAACACCGCCGCCGTCGAGCACTACGGCTACAGCCGCGACCGCTTCCTGGCGATGACAGCCCACGACATCCGACCGGAGGCGGACCGTGCCGAACTGCAGATCGTCTTCGCGAACCGGACGAAGCCCTACGATGGCGAGCGGATCTGGCGTCATTGCAAGGCGGATGGATCGGTGATCCAGATCCTGCCTTACGTGCGTCCGCTCATGCTGCGGGGCCGGCCGGCCGTGCTCGCTGCGAGCATCGACGTCACCGAGCGCCAGCTCGCCGAGGCGGAACTGCGCCGCACGCGCAGCTTCCTCGACACGGTGATCGAGAACATCCCCGCGATGCTCTACGTGCAGGATGCGGTTGATCACCGCCTCCTGCTCGTCAACCGTGCCTGCGAGGCCCTGCTCGGCGTGCCGCGCGACGAACTGATCGGAGGGCCGTCGCATGCTCTGTTTCAGCACACGACGGCCCGGGCCGTGCTGGATCAGGACGCGGCGCTGTTTCGCGCCAGCGGTCGGGACGCGATCGTCGAGGAGCGTCAATTCGAGACGCGCGGCAACGGTACGCGCCTCCTGCACGTCAAGAAGCTCGCCGTGAGCGACGAGGAAGGGCGACCGCAGTACCTGCTCGGGATCGCCGAGGACGTGACGGAGCGCCGCGCCGTTGAGGCGCGGATCGCTCACATGGCACACCACGACCCGCTCACCGACCTGCCGAACCGTGCCTGCTTCCGCGAACGTCTGAGCGACGCGCTCGAGCGACAGCATCGTCATGCCGAGCCGGCGGCCGTGCTCTGCCTCGATCTCGACGGGTTCAAGGCAGTCAACGACACGCTGGGACACGCAGCCGGCGACGCGCTGCTGCGCGCGGTGGCGGATCGCCTCCGGCACTGCGTGCGCGAGGAGGACTTGGTCGCCCGCTTCGGCGGTGACGAGTTCGCCATCCTGCAGGCGAGCGCGCCGTCGCCTGAAGCTGCGGGCCAGCTCGCCGCGCGCCTGGTCGAGTGCTTGGCGCAGCCGTTCTCCATCATCGGTCAGAAGGTGGTGATCGGAGCGAGCCTCGGTATCGCGATGCTGCCGGGCGACGGGACCACGCCGGACCTTCTGCTCAACAACGCCGACCTCGCGCTGTATCAGGCCAAAGCGGAGCGACGCGGCACGTTCCGGTTCTTCGAGCCGGAGATGAACGCCCGCATCCAGGCGCGTCGTACGCTGGAGCGCGAGCTGCGCGAGGCGCTGAACACCGGCGCCTTGGAGCTGTTCTACCAGCCGCTCCTGAACCTGCGGGAGAACCGCATCAACGCCTGCGAGGCGCTGCTGCGCTGGCGCCATCCCGAGCGTGGCTTCGTCTCGCCGGCCGAGTTCATCCCGATCGCCGAGGAGACCGGCCTGATCGCGCCGATCGGCGAATGGGTCCTGCGCGAAGCGTGCCGGGAGGCGGCAACCTGGCCGGGCGAGATCAAGGTCGCGGTCAATCTCTCGCCCGTGCAGTTCCGTCAGCAGAGCCTCGTCCCGGCCGTCGTGTCGGCCCTGGCGAACGCCGGGCTCGATCCCAGCCGACTGGAGCTGGAGATCACGGAGTCGGTGCTGCTCGCCGACAGCGACGCCAACCTGGCGGTCCTACACCGGCTGCGCAACCTCGGCGTGCGCATCGCCATGGACGATTTCGGGACGGGCTACTCCTCCTTGAGCTATCTCCGGACGTTTCCCTTCGACAAGATCAAGATCGATCAGTCCTTTGTGCGCGAGCTCGGTGTCAACCGCCACTGCGCGGCGATCGTGCGGGCGGTGGCCGGACTCGGTGCCGATCTGGGCATCACGACAGTGGCCGAAGGTGTCGAGACCGCGGCGCAGCGCGATCACCTGCAGCATGAGGGTTGCGACGAGATGCAGGGCTACCTGTTCAGCCGTCCGCTGCCGGTCGCCGATCTGCGGCAGCTGATCGCGGCGACTGAACAGGCCGCGCGAGCCGCCTGACGATCGCGCGCGCAACCCGGTTCGGACGAGGGCCGCATATGAACCTGCAGCCTCGTCGCACGTCGCTCAGGCTGTGCGCACGCGTTCAGGAAAGGCTGGTATCGCGCTCCGCGGGATGTGAGAGCCCTGATTCGCTGCCCGGCGTCCGCTCGCACCGCGCCCGCTCGGACCCCCGTTGGAGGCGGCCGCCGCTCGCATCGTCCCGATGCGCCCGGCGATGGTCTGCTCGGCCGCACTCGCGATGGCACGGGCGATCTCCTGGCCGACCTGATCCTGGTCGTCGGCGGCAGCGGCGACGGCGCGCGCCGTGCCACTCGACTGCGCGATCGTCGCCGCGATACCGCCGACCGCGTCCGTTGTGCTTTGCGCTGCGGCATGGATCGCGTCGACCTGACCCATGCTCCGGATCGTGAACGTCGCCTCTTTTTCGTGAACGCAATCGCGCGTCGGCGCGGGCACCCTTACGCGTCGCCTGCGAACCGGGCGTGATCTTGCAGAGGGCTGGTCGTGTGCCTCATATCTCGGGCTGGCCCGGCAACCGGCCAGGAACACGCGCGCGTGCCGAACCGTCGAGCTTCGCCCTGACGCGCCGTTCGGGCCATGCCGCAATCCGGAGGATCCGAAAATGTTCTTCATGTCTCGTCATCGCTGGACGCTGCTTCGGACGGCCGGGGCTGTCGCCCTGATGGTCGGCTGTGGCGGGATCCAGAGCTCCGAGGCGCAGACCACGCCGCCGCCCGCGGCCGGTACGGCGCGGTCGGGGCAAGTACCGCCGCCCCAGCCGAGCGGCGAACCGCAGCCCCGACAGACCCAGTCGCAGGAGCGCACCCCGGAGCAGCTTAGGCAGACGCCACCCCCGCAGCAAAGCGGCGCAGCCCGGCAGAACCAGCCGCAGGAGCGGGCTGCGGCCGCGGCCGAATCCGGTCGTCCGCCGGCCCAGCCGTACACGGTCGACGGCAGGCGGACCCCGTACGTCGCCGAGTACCTGCCGGACGGCCGGCTGGTGCGCCCGATCGGCTGGCGCGAGTGGCCGTTCATCGGCACGCCGCTGACGCCGAACCGGCTCAACCTACCGGAGGCGCCATTCCCGGAGTTTCACATCGTCTATGTCGAGCCGACTGCTTGGGAGCACTTCAAACGGACGGGAGAGTTCCGCGAAGGTACTGTGATCGTCAAGGAGCTCGTGCGCCAGCAGATCAACAGCACGACGGACCCGGCAAACGGCGCGATCACGGAATCGAGCGGCAAAGGCTATTTCATGGCAGAGTATGCCGGTCTCGAGGCGGCTGTGAAGGACTCGCGTCGCTTCGCGAACGAACCGGGTCAATGGGCCTACTTCTCCTTCGGTCACGTGCCCGAGGCACAATACGCCTCGGCGACCGAGGTAAAGGCCGTCGAGACCTGCAATGCCTGCCATGCTGCAAACGCCGGCCGGGATTTCGTATTCATTCAGCACTACCCGGTGCTGCGTGGCTTGCTGGAGCGCGTCGGCAAGAACTAGGGGCCCAAGCGCTCGGCGTTGTCAGTGGAGGATCATATGTTCCGTCGCCGTCTTCCCTCGGCTACTCTTCTTCTAACCTGCGGAGCGACGCTCGCCGCGGCGACAGGCTTGCTCGCCCAACAGGTACGGTCCGCGAACGTTGCAGAAACCCCGAGGGCGTCGGTTGGGCTGGTCGACGTCGCCGGCACCATGCGTCTACCTCTCGACTATCGAGCGGCTTACCAGTTCCTCGGCACCTGGGCTGTCGCCTCCGATACCGTGCCAGGCTCGAAGGAGATGCATACGGTCTACGTCTCTCCGGGCGCGATCGACGAGTATCGAGCCAACGGCCGGTTCAAAAATGGCACCGTCTTGGTGAAGGAGGTGTTCAACGCCGAGAGCGAGGACATGACCACCGGCCGGGTGAGTCGGGCCGCCGGTCTAGCCGGTTGGTTCATGATGGTGAAAGACGATCGCGGCAGCTACCCGGGCAATCCGCTTTGGGGTGACGGGTGGGGCTGGGCATGGTTCGACAAAGGGAGCCCGGACAAGACCAAGACGCTCGACTATCGCCAGGAATGTCTGGGCTGCCACACCCCGGCGCAAGCCACCGACTGGCTGTACGTCAAAGGTTACCCAGTCCTTGCCCGCTGAGGCCACGCTGCTGCTCGATCAAGCTGGATGGCACATCACGACGAAGCTCGCGGTTGTTGTCATCATCCTAGCGCCATTGCCCTCGACCTCTGCTGCGACGCCTGCAACGGGCTCGTCGACTGATCCCCGCGCATCACCTCCATCAGCCTGAGCGAATGGGCCAGGCGCTCTGTTCACTAAGAGGTCCGAACAACCTGCCGCCGCGTGATCTCGTAAGTTTCATCTTTCTTATTTATTGGCAGGGGGCATTTATTGTCTTCGATTGATAAAACAAAAAATATCTAGTTAATGTATATCATAATTACAATATCGATATATCACGGGACAAAAGTAATTATTTAATGTATCAAATTAACTAAAGCAATATGCAATACTCGTTGCTGGAATTTATCCAGACGTGCATGCAAAGTCCTCTCCGAAAAAATTGAGAATCCTGCTGCAGCCGTCGCTTCGGTGTGGAGTGTCAGAAAAATTCACGAGAGCCGCTCCCGTCGATATGCACTCGGCGTACAACCAATCTGCTTGCGAAACCTGGTCGCGAAGTGCTGCGAGGAGTGGAATCCGCACGCAAAGGCGACCTCGGTGATCGAGCGGCGCGGATCGAGCAGCATTTCGCACGCGCGTTCGATACGACGGCGCATGAGCCAACGGTGGGGAGGCAAACCCGTTGCCTTGGCAACAAGAGTCGTGAGCTTGCGTGGAGATAGCTGCGCCGCGCGAGCCACGTCCACCAGCCTGATATCGTCGGCCCAACGCGATTCCATGTACTCGATCGCCCTTCCGACGGCGGGATCGAAACGGCTACGGCGCGGACCGAGGGATTCCCAACGGACTGCGCCGTTCATGGACGAGTGCTGCCGAAGAAGATGGACCGCAACCTCCAGTCCCAACGTATCGATGCGAAGACGCGATAAAGGTCGAGCCATGCGCATTTCAGCCAGCATCTCGACTTCAAGGCGACGAAGTTGCCAGTCAGGAACGGCTCTGGGGTCAATCGATCCTGTTGGCGCAGCAGACGAAACTGAATCCCCGGACTCGACTATATCGCCAAGCGACGGTTCAGGTACGTAGATATTCAGGGTGCGAAATCCGCCGATCGGAAGCCGCGGGTGTTCATCTAGACACACCAAGTAAATGCTACTTAGTGATTTTTGAGTATGAAATTGATAATTATCGTCTTGCAAAATGTCGCAGTCGAATGTGCAGAACCGAAGTGTCAAGTCATGGTGCTCGCGGTTCGGCTCGGCCCAAGGCTTCCAAGCCTCATCGTCGTTGCGCGTCTGGAACGCCACGGATTCGGTGTACTCTGCTCGTCCCTTCGGCCGCTTGACTGGTTGGCTATCCCGGCCTTGTGCCAAAAGGGCGATGATCGCCGGCGTGTTCACGAGCAGTCCCCCCTCCGATCCGGGCGCCCATAGTTCAGCGCACGCGGCACGAAGCCGAGCGCCTGTTCGACGTCGGCGAGCACCACCTTCGAAGCTCCGGAGCAGAGGTCGGTAGTATGGACGGTGAACTGGATCATAACGGGGTCTTCCGGCGATCTTGGGCGGGGGCGTGGATCGCCCGGAACGGCCGCTAGTGCACAGACGCCAACGAACGCACCACGTGCCTGTCCGTTAACTTGCTGCTATCGATGCGAAAACGGCGCTGCCTTGTGTACGCTTTGTCGGCGTCAGAGCACTAGCTGGACCTCGTCATACGATCGGAGAACGCAGCGCGTCGGGCTGGAGCGCTCTCCGCCGAAATGAATGACGGTCCGGTTAAAGAGAGTGCGTCGAAACGGAGCTCATGCGCCCCACGGCGGTGATCCGCACTCCCACGACGGAGCCAGAGCCCATGTGCCGAGGCTCCGGCTCCGCTCGACGTCAGCCCGCGATGCGCGTGGCAGGCCCGATATGCGGGAAGTCGACCTCGGTCTTGAACACCTCGTTGACGTAGTTGGTCAGCACGTTGACCGCGACATGAAGCACGATCTCGACGATCTGCGCGTCCGTGTAACCGACCCTGCGCAAAGCCGCGAGGTCGTCCTCAGCGACATCGGCGCGGGTGACCGCGATCTTGCGGGCGAAGTTGACCGCCACATCCGCGCGGGCGTCGGTCGAGCGGCCTGTGCGGTTGGCCGCGATCTCCGCCTCATCCAGCTTGCGGTGCTTGGCGAGCGCCGTGTGGGCGGCGTTGCAGTAGTCGCAGCCGTTGACGTTCGCAATGGCCAGCGCGATGCGCTCGCGCGTCGCGGGATCGAGCGTACCCCGTGCGAGAGCACCGGAGAAGGCCAGCACGCCTTCCAGGCCGGCCGAGCTCTGCGCGAGGACCTTGTGAAGGTTCGGTACGACACCGAGCTGCGTTCTCACACCCTCAAGCAGATCTTTGACGCTACCGGTCGCCGTGACCGGGTCGATGGAAGCGATGCGTTGCATGGTGGGTCTCCTCATTAATGGTCGGTATCCGAGGCCGGCGACAAATCAGTCGCGACGGTGACGGATCGCCTTGAGCGAGTCGGCGGCAATCCAAAGCGAAATGGCGAGCAGGCCGACATCCTTGAGGAGGAACTGACCGATCGACACCGAGATGGCGGGGAAGCCGAGCTCCGGCGCGGCGACACCGGGCGTCGACGCCATAAAGCTCAGGGTCGTGACGAAGAGGCCGGCCGACAGGAGACCGCCGAGCGCGGAGAGCTTGGGGTTGACGAGCCGCGCGGCGACGAGGGCGCCGATGCTGAGTTCGAGCACGCCGAGGAAAGCCGAGAAGCCACGCACGCTGAAGATGCTGTAGAACCAGCTCAACAGCGGGCTGTTGCCGACCAGCGGAACCAGTCCTTCCGCTTCATAGGCTGTAAACTTCATTCCCCCGAACCAAGCGTAGATGACGGCGAGCGAACCGTAGAGCGCCGCTCGGGTCAGGTGATCCCCGTACCGCTCGATCGCAGTCAAAGCCGGACCGACTTCGACAAAGGCGCCGCTTCGGCCGGAAACAAGAGAGTGATTGGACATGGGAATCGAGCTTTCTATTGCGAAGTTGTGCCGGCGGAGACGAGATGCACCTTCGCCGTCCAGGAGAGGGTACGACGCATCACCGCGCCGGAACTTCAAAGCGGGCGCCCCGGACGTCGATGGCTCGCGTCGGGTTCCGAGCCGTCGATGCCGTGGTCGCAGGCTGTCCGGAAGAGGCGGTGTAGGCGGTGGTCCGACCGTTGCTGCGCAACGGGGCAGGGCCCGCGCCGTTCGGGGCGGCGGGCGTGATCTCCCGGGGGTCGATCTCCGGCGCGACGAATTCGTGGCCCCAGGCGGTGAAGGTGCGGCTCTGCTGGGCCGCGGCCGGCAGCGTGGTGGCGGTCAAGGCAAACGCGACCGTGAACGCTGACATCGTGCGCATGAACATCTTGGATCTCCGTCGAGCCTGAGCGGGTCTCTGCCGCGATTGATTCGAGGCGGCGAATGGCGCCGCTCGTTGAACAAGTTTTATATAAAACCATTTTCGTCCGCGGCACGTGCGCCGGCGCACATGATGTGATATCAAACTTCTTGGAGGTCCGGCTCGGCGGCTCGCATGAGCGCTCGCTCGATCTATATCCTAGAACCAGCTTCCGTTTGGAACCACGACGTGCCCTCGTCCTTCAAGCTGACCCCCGTCGCGGCTGCAGCCATCGAGCAGGCATGCATCTGCGTCGCCGTCCAGCGCGCCGCCCGCGTGATCGGGCGCGAGTTCGACGCGGCGTTCCGAGCCGTCGGTCTTTCGAACTGGCAGTTCACACTTCTCACCGTGCTCGCCTGTGCTGACGGACCGACGATGCGTGAATTGGCCGATGAGCTTGCCCTCGATAAAAGCACGCTCACGGCCAACATCAAGCTGCTCGAGCGGCGTGGGTTGATCACGATCGAACCCGATCCGGACGATCGGCGTGCCCGGCGCGTTCACCTAACAGAGGTGGGCCGTGCCCGTCTCGACGAAACCGTTCCACTGTGGGAGCACATGCAGGCGGAGTGTTTGGCTCGTCTCGGCGAGGCAAATGCGGGCTCGCTTCGCCGAGCATTGGCGAAGTTGGCGGACCGTGATCAAGTCTGAACCCAAGTAGGCCGTCCGTATGGTCGTTGTCGATACTTGCATGAGTCGGGCTGTACGCGTCGAGAAGCTGACACGCTTGTCCCGCGGCGATGGCTGCGACCAGCTCCCCGAAGCGATCCCATTCGATCTATGTCGAGGGCGAGTGCGGAACGAACCGTGTGTTCGGAATCGACGATGATGGACCGTGCAGCACTCCGCAGCCGATGCCCGGCGATCGTCGGCTCTACGCCACGAGCCGACCCATCGAACAGCGAAACCGGCAGCGTGTCCTCGAGCGCACGAATTCGACGGCTCACTACGGACGCCGGCGATCCGAGTACCTCGGCGGCGCACCGAATGCTTCCAAGCTCGTTGACCTGAAGCGCGATATGCAACGATACGAGATCAATCGGGGTGGCTTCAAGCCGGCCTCCCGATCGCACGGTGCTTCCAGCCCGACGAGCCAAAGCGTCATCCGATCCGAGCGGGGCTCAGCCCCACGTCCTCCGCGGACCGGCCGGCTCGATTTGGCAGGTCGCTATCGCCGGCGGCCGGCATTAGGGCGAAAATCCGTGCGGGAAAGCCCGCGCTCTGCTTCATCTTTGGCCAACTCGCGACCGGCAGACAGCCGCACATGTGCACCTGATCGAGATTGACCGTCAGCTCGACCTGCCGGCGGGGCAATCCGAGAGCGTAGGCTTCCAAGAACACGGCGCCTCCGCTGACGATCACGTCCGGGTCGGTATCGGTGGTGTCATACCCGGAAGCGGTGATGTCTCGTTCCTCATGCACGTAGGCAGGAACGTCGCGGCTCCAGCCGGGAAGTGGCACATGCCGGCCACATGCCGGTTCAGCATGCCCTCCTGGCTGGGCCAGCGACGCGACCAGTCGGTCCGCGGCGCGACGAAGGCGCCCGCCGGCATGGGTCCGTTGTGTCCTTCCCAGGCTCGGACATCCTCAAGCCTCGCACGGTAATCCGGATCGGTTACCGTGTGCTCGCCGATGATCGACACGACGAGCGGAAAGACCAGCTCTGCACCGCTATCCGATGCAGGAAGCGGGGGACCCGCACGAACTGAGCTGGCGGGTCGACATGCGCGCCCCACTGGCCCTGCAATCGCCACTCCTCGGCAAGGAAGCCGTGTTTCTTGCTGCCCACGCCGGGATCTTGGTGGTAGATCACCGTCCGCTGCGCCGGGGCGAAGCTCGAGCGGTGGAGAATGTCCACGTCGAAGGCATGCGCCAGGTCCCCCAGCGCGCCGCACGCAGTTGCGGCAGCAGCGCCCAGAGATCCTCGACCGAATGCGGGTCGTGCCCCATCAGGCGACCCGGCCGAGCTCGCGAATGGTGTGCTCATTCTCGACGTTGCCGGTGTTCAGCGTGGTGTTCGGCTCCAACAGCACGACATGGCACTCGTCGGTGAGCGCCTCCGGCAAGTGCTCGGTCCCGTGAGGGACGATGATGAACTCGCCCGGATCGAGATCAAGCGCCGGCCGGTCGCGGAAGCTCATTCGCAACCGACCCTCGACGACGAGGAAGAGTTCGTCCTCCTGGTCGTGCTGGTGCCAGTGAAAGGAACCCCTAAACTTGGCGAGCTTGACCTGAAAGTCGCCCAGGTCGCCGGCGATCTTGGGGCTCCAGTGGTCCGAGAACGTGCTGAACGCCTTCGCGAGGTTGACCTTGTCCATGATGTCGCTCCTTGCTGTGGAGGGCTCTTGTTGCAGCCCCACGCGGCCGCGAGCGCAGCCCGGATGGCCTCGAACTGGTCGGCGAGCGCGGACGATTGGGCCTGGAAGACGCCATCCAACACTGCCGTGCCGACCGTGAACGCGACGGCCCCCGCGCATAGGGCCTCTATCACCCGCTCGGGCCGATCGATCAAGCCCGCGACGACCACCGGTTCGGCACGGTGTCGAGGCCGCGTTGCCCGCCTTGCGCAGCAGGCTCTAGGACGTGAACGCCGAGGACGCTCCGTGCACCTTGTCGCGCAGCATCGGAGCGGCGAGCGCGTCACGAGGTGGCATCGCCCCCCCTTCAAGCCTCGACCCGGATCGCGGCGGGTCCGGCCTCGAACCGGCCGACGATGGCGGCCTGTGCGAAGCCCGTGTCGGGCTCGGAATAAATTGGCACCGAAATAATCTGAGCTCTCAAGCGATCTCACCGCCGACGACACTCTTATTCTGTCACCGAATGCCGGCGAATTGACACCAAAAAGCAGTTCGAACAAATATTCTGACACTGGATCGACCGCACGATAGCTCCTCATTGACAGGGTGAAAGCCAGCTTTATTGAACCGACCGATAGACACCGAGCGCAGAACGGTTAAACAGCTGTAGCTACGCACGCTCTAGCCAGATTTCGGACATATGGATTCGGCGCGGCGAGCCTGTTCACATCACGACTCCGCACCTGATGTTGCAGCAGTTGAGAGACTGATTTCGAGGGAGTGGGACATGGAAAGGGCATCACCCGCGCAGCCGCCCCGCCGTAGCACTCGCGCGGAACCCTCAAATCAAAATACGAGCAAGCTTAATATTTTCGACGACGCATCCGGCCGTCCACAATGCAACATGATCTCTCAACTTGCGCGGGAAGATCTGTTTTTCAAGGCATTGTACCACCCAGGAGTGAGACTCCTGCTGGAATTCATCTCGGATGATTACAAGACGATGCGCGACATCGAACGAGAGATATTAGGAAAAGACGAAGCCGAGTCCTGCCTCAGGAGAGTCGCAGAACTCGAAATTGTTGAAAAAATCAAGACTGAAATGGGCCCGGCATATCGATTACGCCCACGGGCAATGATTCCGGTTCACGATTGGCTGGGACGCCTCTCAGGAAACTCTGGTATTTAAAGGAAATTGATCGCCAAGATTCCGAAGAAAAATCAGGCCTGACCCTGCGAACAACCATGTAGTTTTTCTCGTCAATTCCCATAATTCTAAAGATACGCCTCTCCATCGATCGCTTAAGCTTTCCGGAAGGGAGCAATTTTACTCGACAACGTACTTCCATGAACGCCGCAAACCAGCCCAATTTAATGCTACATTCTTCATGAGACCGGACTATATCTGCGATTATGCCATCGAGACAAGAGGGATATTCGAGCGCAAGCTCAAGGCCGCGGAAAGTTGCAAATGCCCCATGTGGCAAGATACGGCCTGCGACAATGAAGGATAGACTGGCGAGAACCGAGAAGAAGGCGAGTTGCTCGCGGGCAGTTGAATGCGCAATTATGGCCGGCAACTGCGTGAGGGCGTTCGCGTCGCGACGCAGCACGCCGACCATTAGCTTGGCCAACTCCTGTTTCCTCTCTGAGGCGTACCGGGGCGCGACCATACGCAAATCGATAGCGCAGTTTTGACACAGATAGACACTCTCGATTCCTACCCAAGAAAGCGACTTCTGACATGTAGGACAGATTTGAACAAAACATTCCCCAGTGTCCGGATCGCATGGAAGGCAGGCGACTTGCCAGTGCGCCCTGATCCAGGGAATACCATCCGATTTGAGCATGCCGGGTGCCACTCGCCGCCGATGTGGCTCGATGACGTCCAAGCCAGCGTCCTGACCGAAAAGCTCAAAGCCGTTCTTACCTTCGGCAAATGCATCATTTGCAAGCTTTTGCAGCTCGAGACCCGCAAGGTCCGCAAACGTCTCGAGTTGGTATCTGCGAAGCGGGACAGAAGCTAAGCTATTCGCGTCTACCTGCAGGCCAAAACGCAGAAGCATCTCGACCGATATACGTTTTATCCGAGCGTAGCGCACGACTACACTTCTTAGGTCCTCCCCAGGTTGTGCTTGTACGGTTCGACGCAGCCGCGCCGCTGAAGGAGGCACGTCACTCATCGTAAAGCGTCCTTCCTTTGCGTCGCTTCCTATCGTCCAAATTGATGCGCATTGCGTCCTCGACCGACAGCGGAATATTGGGAAGTTGGAAATCTTTGACCCAAGGATTTACGCCATTCATTGTAGGATCGTCGCCATGAAGTAGATCGAAAGCTTGATTTAAATGCTTGATAGACAACGTCGAAGGCATCGTTCCCTCAGCGCAATCGGCGAATGCCAAATCAGTCGCAGCGCGAGTGAGCAGGGTGAGCCGCCCAAGACGGCCGCGCGTTGCAAAAAATGTCGACTGTAACCAATCCTTCGTCGACAATCCCGGCTTCTGCAAGAACGGTAGCTTGTCTTCAAATTTTTTAATTACACTAGCGAACGCAATTTGTTCTTTCCGCGCACGGAACGGCAGCGGCTTTAAGAGTACTCTTGGACCCGCACGTTCCTTAACTGCCTCATGTCGCGAGAACAATTCCTCTAGGAGCGGAGAACCGGTGATTGCGATCGGAAACGTTGCTGCATTCTGCATGGTTATGAGCATACTTCTGGCTGCATCGACTGCCGCAGAAGATCCACTTCTGAACAAATTCTGGTACTCGTCGAGCGCGACAAGCGTGACGTTGTTGTCATTGGAAATATCTATAGCGCGCTGAATCGCGTCACGCTCACGTAGGGGCGGCTCATACCTGCGGCCCCGTGCGCTCACACGCAAATCCTCGAAGAGGCGCAACCATCGGGTCGCAACACCTAGGAGCCTGTCCGAGTAACGGGGTTTGAAGCCTGGTAGAGGGGGCAAGACGGGAGCCAATGAGGGCGGACCAGCGGCTTCAGCGGCCTGACTGTGCCAGCTTCAGCAGGTTGTGGGCGGTGCAGA